>Ga0307974_1001533_pt1 | contig 15962 bp, 18 predicted proteins | sample OrgLakmetagen784_FD_201812 | JGI IMG/M metagenome (GOLD analysis project Ga0307974, IMG submission 201812) | Saline water microbial communities from Organic Lake, Antarctica - #784 | ecosystem: Environmental > Aquatic > Non-marine Saline and Alkaline > Saline | place: Antarctica: Organic Lake... | reverse complement strand
AACTTCCCAGCCCTGGGGAGGAGAGGCGCGGCAGCCGACTAGTGTGTGTGTGGTATAGTATACGTCAGTGGTCAAGTAAGTCGGATTTGAGAAACAGCAGAGAAAGAGAGAGAGATTATCAGGAGAATTGCAGTCTGTAGTGCAGTTCCCAGCCTTTGCTCGAGAGAGACTCGACCCTGGCTATAAAACCATATAGATTGTTGTGCTGAGTCTTATACTTTGCAGTGACAGTGATTTGCTATGACATGTCTGTCACGCCCAATCGTTGGCAGCGACGAATTGTGTGACAAAGCAGTTCTTAAGTTGGTTGACAGTTAAGATTTTCTTTATGTCTTGTTCAATAAGCTGGATGACCAGTCTTATTGATAACCTGGTTCTTCTGGATTTGATAGTTTTGGTAACCAATTGACAACATGTTAGCATTGTAAGGTACCATTTGAAGAGACCCTGTACCGTGTAAGGTAAGGTTACATCGTTATATATGCCTCTAGGGCATCTGAGCGGGAAAAGCCTGTAACCAGAACCTCATAAAAACTGAGAGTTTATTAATGAGAAAAGAGCGCATTTAGGGGAGTGATTGGAAAACCCCTCCACCAGGGAGAAGGAATTTAAATAATCAGACACATTTAATAAGAAATAGGAGTTCGAAGTGGCAGGGGGCAATTGAGGGAGACTGGGAGCACCTCAGCAGCACCTCCAGCCACTAGCTAGTACAGTCACCAACCCCAGACAGCACCAACCTAAAGACCTCAACAAAACTCGGCGCGACATCCACCTCGTTGAGATCAGGTACTGTGAGGACACCAGACCTCAGAACCAGCTGAACGCCGCAAAGGAACAGCACAAAGGCCTTTGCAACATTCTCCAAGGAGCCTCCGTTACTCTACACATCATCCTTTTGGGTGTGGGTGGCACTTTCTACAACACCCACACTCTGAAGCCTTTTAAGAACTGGGTGTCGATTCTCAAAGAGTTAAGAAGCTTGCCTCCAAGCTCCGTGTGCACTCTGTGAACTTTGCTGCTAAACTTGTCCATACTAGACGTGCCCTTTCCAGTACTGTTATCAACTCTCATCAGGAGCCGGTTTCAGGCCAAGCCTGCAACCCTCCTGATCCCCATTGATTATTCCTTTCCTTTTTGCGGTGGAGGAGCTTTACAGTACTCGGTACCAAAGTGGCTCCTTTTCCTTACTTAATGTGGGGAGTGGTTTTCACTGCCTGCGTAGTTTTTCTTTTTCTTCTTCTGCCGCCCTTAACACATATGCAACAGCTACCTTTATGTTTCCTCCTTCCTGGAGTAAAATGATAACCACAAATCCCTACGCTTCGCTCCACCGCAGATTCCCGCACATATGCATATAATTGGGCTCCATACCATCAAAACAACTTCAATATGCAGAAGTACCTTGCTAAAACAACTATCAAACACCGCTCCAAACACTGTTGGGATTCACAGATCATTGCTGCATGGAACACCAATGCTCAAGATTAAGGTTGGCAAAAAGAGCTTGCTAAAGGATTCCTTGAGGCAAAATAGGATATAATAGCATACATAACGACCCCTACCCCTCTGCTCTCGGCACTGGAAAAAATCCAGGCCATACTGAAGTAAGGAAGCTACCCAGCGTACACCTCAAATCTCACAAGGCTAACCCAGAGATATATTAAGTGCCCTGTAAATTCTGACAAAGCAACCCAGCACAGTTCCAGTCCGAACCTGATCTGCAAAGTAAAAGATTGGCGGGACTAACTTACACTGATGGCAGCCTTTGAATCAATGAAAAAGGGCAAGAGACTGGATCAGGTGCATACCACCTTCATACTTCATTATGTTAACCCGAGAGGTACGGGTATAATCAACACCATCTGACGTGCAGAGCTGACAGCTATAGCAGCCGCGCTACTTCCATATAGCCACAGACAGCCAAACCTCGCTAAACCGAATAAAAAGCAGCTCTCACACCCAAACCTCCACCACCACCACCACCACCACATTCAAGGCGATGTCCTCCATTCCATACCATTGCCAAAGCAATGCGCCGGCCACCATCGCCTGTCTATTTTTACAGAGTCAAGTCCCACGCCGGCATTATTGGCAATTAAGATGCCGATGCTTTTGCGCCATGCATGTGCTTGTCGAAGAAGTACTGTTTCACGTGAGCACGTCCGCAGGTACTATACTCACGGCTGGCTCCACATACTCTCTGGTCGCCAACACACTCAACTGAGGAACACAATTACAAAACGTCATAATATGGCAAATGCACTGATAGTCCAAGCCCTACAAAAGGGACCATGCGTTGCCAATCCAATTGCCTATACTGACATAGGCAGCGCAGATAATTTAGTAGAACAGGGCCTAGATCTGAGAAACACTGCCAACAAGACACTGCCCTATTGGTTGATACCAAACCTAACAACAAGTGTTTTCAGAGCCTCTTCTCGTCCCAATGCTACTTATTCTTACCTAGTACTGTGTGCTCTTCTCGGGTAACCACCTGCAACTCAGATTTTCAGCAGCTTGCTAAAGATAAGAAACTGAGTCCAAACCAGTGGGAAGTTCACCACTAGGACTGATCCTCAATTCCAAAAGGCAAAAGCATGAGCTCATCCGGTGCTGCTGCTGCTGATTGCACTGCTCCAGCTATCTCTGACGCCTCCATGTCCTTGTTGTACACTTGCGCGCACTCCCCCTCCAAATCGTAGCTGCTGCTGGAGGTTTTCCACTTGTGCTGCATGCCGTTGCTGCTCCTGCTGTTGCTGCTGCTGAGCGGCAGCCACCTGCGCAGCTGCCTCCAACAGCTGCTGCTGCAGCACCCTGGCATCGGGCTTGGGGGTAGGCTGCTGTGTACTGCCAGCCATGTGGAGCCAAGGGGTATTATTTGCTGCTTTTTCTGTGCTGTTGTGAGGGCGTTTGCCCGAGACTGCTTGGTTCTTGGGCATCTGTCATGCTCTTTTTTTAAAGCCATCTGCTCTCAACTTCTGCAGTAGACCTCTCCAGGGACATAGCAAACCAACCGTCAAGTGCAGTAAAAGCCTTTGCATTTTGTAGTTTCCCTGCCAAAAGGGGGTCCAATATCGGACTTCACCCCAGACCCCCAAACCTTCACCAAAAAGTCGCTCTTGCTAATGAATCACACACAACTTTCTCTGACTTTCCTGATACCTTACCTCCATAAAAAAAGCTGGCCCTGAGGGAAATCCCTTTTATAGCATATGAAGCTTGCAAAAAAAGAAAGGCAAATCATACAAATACAAGACCTCCTTAACACGGCTCAGTCACCTACCTGAAGGCTCTGGTACCTACCAAACTAATGCAACGCCCTGCAAGCACATATGCACCCTTTCCACAAACTTGGTAATGCCAATACTGTAGCAAAATACATAAGTACTACCAGACCCTTATCAAAAATGGCACTGCCAATGGAGCCGCAATGCTTACCCAACAACATCCTATGTCCCTGTTGAAACCAAGTGCATCTTTATGAAGTACAGGACAGGAATTATATACAATCAAAAGCACGCGGTATGGTTTAAGCACTTGATTAGCCTAACTTGCCCCCTCTGCTCTCAACTAGACAATGCTCTGCATATCCTTCCTGGATGCCAACACACGCAAATAAGAAATATGATCACTGAGAGATACAACGTAGCATGCAGCAATATCTTCAAAGCCATCAGTAAGACAGGCTCCCTAGGATCCTGCTTTGTCTGCATGGATATAGGTAACAGCGAACGGCTGGCTATGCCAAATCTTCAGATTCCTGATACAGCTGAAACTAGGATTATACCAAAATGGCTCTTTCCACCCTGCTTCTCAGACAAAAATAGGTTTACCTCAAGCCGCCCAGATGCTGTACTGCTTTCTCCCATCTTTGTGAGAACAAAAAAGCAACAGACTAGCGATGAAGAGGGGTGGGTTCTTAGGAGTGGCAGGGGGCAAGCGAGGGAGACCAGGAGAACCTCAGCAGCCCCGCCAGCCATTAGCAGATCCACCTTCCCCAGACAGCACCGACCCAAAGATCTCAGCATTCTCCAACGTGACAGTCACCTCATTGAGATCAAGCACTGTGAGGACACTAGACCAAAAAACCAGCTGAGCACCGTGCAGGAACAGCACAAAAGCCTCTTCTGCATCCTTTAAGGAGCCTTCGTTACCCTCAAACCATCCTTTTGGGAGTGGGTGGCACCATCTATAGCAATCACACGCTGAAGCCTTTTAAGGAGCTGGGTCTTGATTCTCAAAGGATTTGGAACTTGCTTCCAAGCTTCATGTGGATTCTGTCGACCAAGTTGCCAAACTTGTCCATACCAGACGTGCCCTTTCCAGCACTAATATCAACTCTCATCAGGAGACAGTTTAGCCTGCAACCCTCCTGATCCCCGTTGATCTTATTCTTTTTCTTTTGGTGGAGGAGTTTTACGGTACCCGGCACCAAAGTGGATCCTTTTCTTAAATAAATGTGGGGAGTGGTTTTACACTGCCTGCGTAGTTTTTTTCTTTCTTAACGGGAACGAGCAAGAGGCTCAGCGGAAAATCAAAATGGCCATGATATCTACATTAACACTGACGCCCATCCCCACTCGTCCATCTTCTGGCCAGCAAGGGTGCTGACCCCTTCCAGCCCGCCCGCTACCAGAAACTCCTAACACCTTCACTATCAGCAGGAAGGCTCTCATTTTTCTCAGACCTCAATTGTAAAAGCACGCATACACGGTAAACACAAACTAGGTCCAAATCAAGGACAGTTTTAGAGCCATCAGTCCACCAAATGCTATGCAAATTACCAAGAAGTGGTCAAGGAAGGTATTGGCAAGTAAGACGTGAGTAACTCATTGCAGGTGTGCCACTGAAGAGAGAAACGTCATGCTCTGTTGCATTGATCTGTTATAATTTTATCATGCATCAGTAATACCCTCTCCAGTAAACCTACCGATCGATCGATCTAGGACCTCTGGCTATAACAAAAAGCAAGAGACGATTCCTCTTAATCTTGGATACGTTTACATCATGGTTACCGGTACCTTAGTGGCTCAATTTCCTGTGTTCCTTTATTTTGATCACTGTATGTGTTGTTTGATTTGCTCAACTCTATTTGCTGGGAGGTTGTGTTGAATGAATGCCTCGTCTGGCCAACCATGGTCTAAATGATGAATTCATGGCCTGATGGAATAAAGGGATCATTACAGCGCCAAAGCAGGTTTTCACAAACTTTGAGCTGCAACATGCGTAAGTTAAGTACGATTTACTTATCGCTCATTCTCCACGTTTACCATTTTGGCCGCTACGCTACATTCCCCCCCCCCCCGCCCTCCCTCTCTCCCTTTCCTGTTGCTATTTACATTTGCGTGCATTTTTGTAGTGGGAGCCACACCGATACATTTCTTTCAATCCATGGTGGCACAGGACTTGACGACGCAGTCCACTGATTCAGATTTAATATACAGAAATCACAATATCACACGCTTACACAGGAATGTTTAATTGCGTGGTGATGCGAATACCAGCCTGGAAGTGACGCAAAGTTTTTAATACCTAAAAAGCATATAAAGTGCTGGCATTTAGCACAGCTTTAAGCCCTTCTAAACACGCAGACACCACGGCGCTAAAGGCCCCCTACGCTCGCTGCCCTCGGCCCCCTACATCATCTAAGGTACGTTTGAGTGGCGTGTGTGTGTTGTTGCAGCCTCTTGAGCCTACTTTGACTGCCAGAATATCCGACTTCGCCTCTCTCACGGACTCCTGAGTCGCTCCCCGACACCACCCCTGCACAGGTTATCTACCGCACCGGTGGGGGCCGAGGCACACCGACCTCTCTTGGCGGAGCTCCGTTTGGTGCGTCGGTCTTGAGAGAGACAGAGAAAGAGAGAGCTTGTGGTGCTCGCGATGCCATTGCATTGCACTTGCACACTTCCACCCACACACCAAGCCTCGTCACTCCAAGAGCCACTCCCACCTAACCCCCCCCTCCTCACCCTGCGTTGCCTTTCACTCACGCACAGACTTGCTCCACTTGGCGGGAGGTGGAAATTAAACACAGACCTAAACTAGGTGTGCAGCAAGCACACTTGGGGAGAGAGAGAGGCATGCAGCAGACCCAGCAGCAGCAGCAAAGCAGCAGCATTAGTAGCATGAAACGCGTGGCAACAGTCCTGTCCTTCAAGCAGCTTGCACCAGAGGAGGAACCCTCCGTGGTCCCCTCGGTCAGCGAGTGCCAGGGTGCCAAGTTGCCCATGTACATTTACTCCGACCACGCCCCCTCCAAAGCCCAGCGAGCAGGGTCCTGGGAAATGACGTCGGAAGGCGGAGGAGAGGGGGGGGAGGACACCAGCTCTCCGCTCTGCCCCGACGTGGGCAGGTGTGTTGATAAAAGTTTGGTGTATCGTGTTTGTGTGTGTGTGTGTGTGTGTTTTGTGTGTGGGTGTGGGTGAAGGGTGGGTGATGTGTTAGCGTGTGTGCAATTGTGCAATTGTTTGTGTGTATCTATATGTGTGCAAGTATGCAGGTTCGTGTGCATTTTGTTTTCATATACTTTGGTTGGCGCTCATGGCAGCAGCTGCTATAGTCTCTGTGTGCTCATTCTTGAATACCATTGTATGCACGCTTTCAATGACTTTGATCCTTGCACCATCGCCCATCCTAATCAGTGCTTGCGCCCTGTGAATCAAACGTTACTGTCGTCACTGACAAAATGACGTAAGGAGTCCCTCTGACCGCTGTTCTCAATGGCGTTCTCAATGGCGCTGAATTAGATGATTTTCTTCAGTAATATTTTGCTTTAAACCTCATAGGATTGGCCATGTAGGTACGCCTTTCCACGTGCTCTGGCAACTGGGCATGTGTGTGCACGTCAAATGCATGTGCCTTTGGTCTTCCTGCTTCAATGTGCAGCTTGCTTACTGTGTGCTTGCCCATGTATGACTCGTACAATTCAGTAACTTACAAGTAGCACCACAGAATATGCTAGCCATTAAGTTCACTTCACTTGAACTAACTCAACGTGAGCTGTTTGCTCGCACCTAGCCTTTGTAGGCTTGACTTGCAGAGGTCACGCTTTGAGTGCACTTGGATAACAGCACCCTAGACGCATTCAAACATACACGCATACTTGCAGTGACGATAGTGACCAGGGCTACTGCTGGGCCAAGCCCATAGCCCAGACCTACTCCAACGATGCAGCCGTGCCCTGCATGCCTTCCTCCCCCTATTGCATCGAAGACGAGCGCATGTCCACTGAGCTGGGCGGCGTCATCGGGCGCAGCCTGCTGGACACAGTCCTGCTGGCGCTGTGGGAGGACTGCGCAGAGAAGGGCCTGTTCCGCTATGACGTCACAGCATGCGCCACAAAGGTGTGTGTGTGTGAGAGAGAAGAGTATGTGTGTTTGAATGCACGCAGTTGTAGGTTTTAGTAGAATGGGAGGTGTGAGATTACAACAAATTGTTGCTAGTCCGCGTTATGCACGTTTTGCAACATTCCTCCAAAATATGTGAGAGCAAGCAAGCGCAATGTCCTTAGACCAAGCAACAGGTGCTGCCGTTCAGACTGAACAAGGTCTGTTCATACACAGCCATGCCCTTGCACGCTCTGTTGCCGCTCTACACTCTTCAGGCGTCTAGGTGACGTGGCTGTTGAGGCACAGCTGGTGCCATGCCTGAAAGACTGCACATACACCCACACACATACTCACACTCAACACAAACATACACACACACGCACACTAGCCTTTGCACACAACACTTTTTGGCTCTCAAAATTACGTGCACTACTTTGAACTGCAGGTGGTGCCTGGCATGTACGGCTTCATTGCGCAGCTCAACGAAGGCCGGGCCAGCAACAAAAGACCCACGGAAGTTGTAGTAGACAAAGTAAGCACTCTGTATTAGACCAACTATATATGTGTGTGTGTGTGTGTCAGGACAGTGACTCAGGATACTTCTGTGTGTATATGTGTGCCTGTGTGTGTCAGGACATGAAAACGATTTGCTGCAGTGTGTTCCACCAATGCACTCACTTGCAAAAACAGGAATAATGCATCATGTCTCATTGACTCATTTTAGGCTTTGGCAAAAAGACGTGTGCATGCATGGAAGAATGGACATTGTGTGTCGCAATTGCTGATCAAGGGCAGCAAGCATGGACACACACACACATACACACACACACAAGCTGCCCTTGATCGGCAATTGCAGACTGCGTTCAAATCACTGGGCATGCTGCACCAGCATGTGCGTTCCGTCCAGCACACTGGCGCCCTGCTTCACAGCGTGCTCAGTCGTGCTCGTCCTTTGCAACCCTCTGCCCTGTAGCTTCCTTCTAAAGCCTGCGTGCTGCACCAGATCAGCACCTGCCCGTCCCCACTTCACTCTCTGCCTCCCCGGGCCTCCATGTGTCGTCGGCGCATGTGCTGCACCAGATCAGCACCTGCTCTCCCCCGCCTCATTCTCTGCTCCCTCTATATTGTTGTCAGGGCACATGCTACACCAGACAGCACCTGCTCACCCCCGCCTCAACTCTCTGTGCTCCGTGCCCCCCCTCCCCCTCTTGCCGCAGGTCTGCCAGCCGTTCACTGACTCCAGATTTAATTTCAAGAAAGCGTACCTTAAGGAGGTGCTGATCCAGTTCGAGCCCCGCTCAACCTGCGCGTCTCTTATCCATGACAACAACAGCGTGACGATGAATAAGGACAATGAGGCCTCCTACAAGCCTCTGCTTCTCGATTCTGCTCCTGCCAGTTCCAGCCCAAACCTGGTGCGCACGAACACACACACACACACACACACACACACATACGTATACGCACACATACTCACACGCACGCCCACATGTACTAAGTCGACATGCATGTGCTTTTATTTGGAAAGCGCTTGCTTGCGTGCACACACACAACACACAACACACACACACACACACACACACACACACACACACACACACACACACACACACACAACACACAACACAAAACACGCACAAACTACAGGTGCTCATCAACGTGAGCCCCATTGAGTACGGCCACGTGCTGCTGGTGCCGCACGCACTGGACTCCCTCCCCCAAGCCATGACTGCCTCCACCTTCATGCAAGCCCTGCACTTTGCGCGTGAGGCTGACAACCCCTATTTTCGCGTGGGCTATAACTCGCTTGGGGCTTACGCAACCATCAACCACCTCCACTTCCAGGTGCGTGGCGAAATGCCTACGACACAGCATGCCTGCGTGCTAACCTTTGCAATGCACGCCCTTGCTGTGAGAGGCTGCCCTCCTTTTCGGATACCAGGTTGCATCACAGGGAATGGAAGGGTGGGTTGTTGTCCAGCTGCAAAGCCAGTCCAGGGCCTTGAGTGAACTGTGCTTTTTTGCGCTCATAGACCATTCCTCAATACTTTTTGCTCTCAAAAGACAATATTGTGATGGCGTCTCAGGCTTGGCTTCTCCTAGGGCATGAGCAGCTCCTATTTGTCAGGTTCGGCATGTTGAGCCACAAGATAAAACAGTGGGTAAAGAAATAAGACCCTGGCATCCATGCAGCATGTGCTCTACGCTCCATGATCCCTTTATGCGAAGTCGCCAAACCTAACATGAATGCAGATATGCACAAGAGCAACCTGGCTCGCATATGAAGCGCATGCACAAGTGACCCTCTCTCTCTACACACACACACACACACACACACACACACACACACACACATACACATACACACACATGCAGGCCTACTACCTGGCTGCTCCGTTCCCATGCGAGCGCGCTCCCACCAAGCCGCTCCCCCCTCAGCAGTGCGCCCACCTGCCTGCAAGCCTGTCTGTGTCCCTTCTTGCCGGCTACCCGGTGCAGGGCTTTGTGGTGGAGGTCCTCAGCTCTGCCGCTGGGGCGCTCAAGGTGTGTGGGTACAGGTTTGGCCCCCTGAAGTTCAGAGTTAACGAGCTTCTCAGACGTGTTAGTGGATGGTTCACTGCTGTTCGGATCACACAGTGTGGGGCCAAGGTGTGTGGGGGGATAAAAGGCCCCTGCGGTACAGAATTAACGAGCTGACAGCCAACTGACGACGTTTTTTGTTGCAGCAATGTTGTGGGCTGTCACTTGCATGGCTAATGGTTATGGTTGGCCAGAACCATATATATACGGTGTATATACGTTTTTTTGGCAGGGAAATTACCAAATATACGGTCATATACGGTGTATTTATACGGTTCTGGCCGACCCTACTAATGGTGCACGCTCAGTGTAAACTTGAACCATGTGCCAACATTTGCGCCGATCAGAGCACATGCTCAAGGCTGTGACGTAGACTGACCTAAGGGGATTGCTGTAAGGAACTCACTCTGCTTGATGCTTTGAATCGCCTCATTACTCAATAGCAATCATTTTACAGCAAACAGAGAACTGTACGGGCGAGAGAACAGGGTAGGGATGGGTGTCATCCTGCCGTGTCAGGACAACTGCGCCATGAAATGATCACTCTGCTGGTGCTTTGGAGCGCCTGCATTCATTACTCGATAGCAATCATTTGACAGCAAACCCCCACCCTACCCTGTCCAAACAAACTAATGAAATGGAATTCCCCAGAGCAGAGAGTTTGTCTGAAGCTGAGTCACTGCAAGTCGTTGTACTACAGAGGATGCAGAGAATGGATGTAAACTTATAGTCAGGGTAGCACAAGCCAGGTTTGTACACAACCCTGATTAAAAGTTCAACCCTGATCTTAAATTTACATCCAATGACGGCTGATGGTACGGTCCATTCAGATACGGTGTGTGTATGTGTACGCCTTGTACGCCTTTTATTTGGTGTGTATGTATGCCTTTCCATTTTAAAATTGTAGAGACGGTCTTGAAAGGTGCATGGCGGTGTGATTGACGATACGTTCTTATACCCGCGGCTAAATAAGGCAAGGCTAAAAAGGCATTCTGACCCGTAATTGTTATGCCCTCCGAACAGCTGTGTAATATAGTTGACTGGTACTAGTTTTTTCTTTCCAACGACAATCTTTCCAACGACAAATTCTCCCAGTGCTTGAACTGAGTACCAAAAAAACCCTGATTGTTTCTCTCTCTCTCTCTCTCTCTCACACACACACTCACACACACACACACACACACACGCACACACACACAAACACACAAACACACAAAAGGCCTCCACACTCACTTCCTTCATACAGGGAATTTTGATAGGACATGTTGATGACCTTTCTCTTCCCCCCCTAAATCGCCCCAGAACTAATGCGTGCGCACACCCATGCTTGTCACGCAGGAAGCGGCTGACCTGGTGGGCTACATGGTGAGCTCCATGCAGCGTGCAGACATGCCCCACAACGTCCTGATCGCGGACAGCGGCATGCGCATCTTCATCTGGCCCCAGGTGGGTGGAGGGTCGTCCATCAGGTTGTTTTGCGTTCAGGCTCGAGGTTGGGGAGTGAAGTGATCGCACGCGTGGCTGTGACGTGTGTGCATGTTTGTGATTTGTAATGGGATGGGTTGGCCCCGATAAAGGCAATAGACGTCAAGGGTGGATACAGAGAACAGGTTGTCCAAGCCCTGACGGTGGTGACTGACCCTCGTGATTATTTGTTGGATCCTCTGTGGCATGAAATGTGCAAGATAATGCACCTGCGCGGGTGATCTCTGCGGGAATGTACATTCGTCAGCAGGGTTGTTCAGCTCGACCTTTTGTGAACAAAGATTCAATAAAGTTTGTGAGAAATATAGAACCTTCGAGCTGTTAGAGCAAGTAGTAAAAGAGGATCTTGCTAAGTTTTGTTGTCATACTCGTTCAAACATGCTCAAGTTGTCCTAATTATATGCAGGAGGCCTCAAGGATCGTAACTTTTTGGCGTCAAGTGTCGATTGAAATATAATTTAGATATTTGGAATCCTGAAGTCAAGAGCTATCGATTGGTATATAAATGAGTCGATTCTGGGGGGGTTCAGGGGGGGGTCAAAGAATTTTTTGGGGGGTCTCCAGAATTTTACTGGGCCAATTTCACGAAATACCTAAAAAAAATTGGAATCCTGAGCTCAAGCCCAGTTGATTGGCACCCTTGTTGGGTGATTTGATTATAGGGGGGGTCTGGGTGCCTGGTCATAGAAATGCATGGAATGTCCCCAAGTAGAAATGCATGGAATGTCCCCAAGTAGACCGCGGGGGTGTGTTCAGGCCAATTACCAGCAATTGATTCCAAACTTGCAGTTTACGCATTGCATTATGCATAAGTTGCATGATTGAAGTTAAAAAGTGCTTTGGCAAATGTTTTGGCTGGATTTGTGCACTAAACAGGTGGTCAGTGCAAGAGCGTGCGCAAATCAGTTTTTGCCCTGTAGCTCGTCAGGTATTGCATTATTTGGCATGAGAACCGTGCAGGCAGATAGCTGCTTGAGTTCTGAGAAGATTGACACCCTTTTTATTAGTGTGGGGGGTCAAGAAGGGGGTTGGGGGGGGGGGGTCATTTTGGGCCAGAGGCCCAAAATTTACACGTGACTGTCATGAATATTTTTTTGTACCCTCCTGGGTATCTACAGAATAATTTTATGACATAATTAAAAAGGTATCTACATAATAATCGTAGGTAATCATAAAAACATAGAACTGCCCGTTTCTATGTTGGCCGCGCCCTGCAGGTGTAGGATACATGTGGAAAGTTCCCTTGAAAATAGAAGGCAAGAATTAGCTAGGTACATTCAAAAGCAGCTGGTGTCAACCCACAAGCAAGGAGACCTTGCCAAGTGCAATCCTTTGGAAAAACAGCATGCTTGTTGATTGAACCCAGTCTGTCAAATTGATTTGGCACGCAATTTGCTGGGATCTAAGGTCAACACCCCTTGATTAAACCCAATCCTCCTCCACATCCGATCCATGTCCTCTCCAACCACACACACATACACACACCGAAAACACATCTACACCCACAACGAAGCAAGCAGAAACACACATACACACATACCAGATGCACCCACTGAAGGGGCAGGTGTCATTGCGTAGCTTGCTAAGCTGCCCGTGATTCCAGCCGCCAAGTACACCACAGCTGTGCGCTTGCCCCCTGCCACCATCTCCACATGAGGGCCAATGACACTCAGGGCATGGCAATTGATCTGCAGGAACACAGAGGATGCACATGTATACAGGTGGCAGTTGGTGCTTGGGAACACAGAGGATGCACATGTATACAGGCGGCAGTTGATGCTTGGAAACACAGAGGATGCATATGTATACAGGCGGCAGTTGATGCTTGGGAACACAGAGGAAGCGCATCATACAGGCGGCAGTTAATGCTTGGAAACACAGAGGAAGCGCATCATACAGGCGGCAGTTGATGCTTGGAAACACAGAGGATGCACATTTGCACGAGAGCAGTAGTTGACCTGCAGACACGCGGTAAAATAGCACACATTGCACAAGTAGCATTTGATCCGCAGACAACTAAATCACACAATGCACACACAGTGCACAGGTTGACCTGTAGACACACAGTGTGTGTGTGTGTGTGTGTGTGTGTGCGTGTTCATGTGTGTATGTGTGTGCAGGTGCGCAGGATTGCAATTGGCCTGCAATAGTATGGTGTTTTTATAGATACAAGTGCACAAATTGCAGTGAATCTGCTGAGTGCATACATACTAGTGCATACATACAAGTGCACGAATTGCAGTGGATCTGCCAATTCACAGACCTGTAGAACCGTCAGTAAAAGGCCAACCACGACATCTTCGTACGAAAAAGGCATGAAACACATCAGGCTGTTGTATTGTAAGGACACAGACGCGCGGGATCATCAATGCCAATCAAGCAGCATCAAGCTCTTAACTGCTACAGCATTGTTCATGTTGAATTGTGAAACCTCTCGTGCTTCATTCCTAATTAAGCAAGGACATATCGCGTGCTGAGTGACATACGCAACTGACAGTAGGCTGGAATATATAAGTGTATTTATGTGTATGCGCATGTATGTACACACGACAGTGTGCTCGTGCACGTGCGTGCAAGTGTGCATGCATGAGCGTGTAAGGGAGCTTGTGCGCAGGCGTGTACGCACGTTTCTGTGTGCCTGACTGAGTTTGTTATTTGCTCATGACGTTTCTCACCGCTAAGTGTAGCAGGCTGGAGTGAAGGAAGTTTGCACTGAGCAGCCTCCACCACTGCCCTGCGAGGATTAGCACGTTGACCTGTACACACACATAGAACATAGACAATTGTTTATTAAACGACAACTAGTTCTACAGTTTGAGCATTAGAAGCATTCAGCCATTGCCTCCATCTCTACTTGTTCCTGCCCTGCACCCAGATTATACCCGTCAAACACAAACACGGTGTCGGCCCAAACCCAAAGTGTGAAGGAAGGCAGGCGCGCACACCAAGTCAGACCCCAAACGCCTTCTCTCATACACACACCCAAATGTTGCTTTGATGCGCTTCTGAAGGTTGCTGAAATTAGACCTGAAAATTGGCTGTAGGCAAAGCCTTATCTTTAAGCAGACTCACGTGGTGCGCTGGAGCCGCACTTATACACAGATCAAGGACACACACACACACGCGCAGACACACACTTTCACACACACACACATACTTGCACATACACACAGTGCATATCAGAAAGGACAATGTGTGTGTGTGCGAGGTATGAAAATGGATTATAAAACCACACCTCGGCGCCTTGTCTTGCCTCTGAGTTTGCCTACGTTTGCCTAAAGGGGCAGGACGAGAAGCTTCCTGGTGCGCGTACCTTCGGATCATTCTGCCATGGCATCAGTATAATCTCACAAGGGGCACTGCATCTGTAAGCAAGCCCGGCACTCGGCTGAGGAGCAGCATGCTCCACACAACAGACGTACACACACGTTCATCCACTGCACGTTTGTAAAACTAACATACTCTGTGCATCCTCTGCGGTGTGCATACCTCCATGAACTAACAAGGTGAATGTTCTGGGCAATATTGCTGCCCTTCTCCGAACCCCGCAGCTCATGTCAGGGACCCCTCAAACAACTGGTGCATTAAACACTACTGGAGACATAAGCAATAGTTCATGCAATGTGCACGTTTAAGCTGGTACCCTAATTCGCCGTGACAGCTATACTGGTCCAACTCCTGCACACTCAATCTATCATCCATCATTCTGCGCACAATTTTGAAACAGTTCTCCTCCACACCCAAAACACTTTCCTGCGCATGTGACCACGCACATGCATGACAAAATTACACGTACATTACGCATGTGTATGGTTGGCCAAAACCATATATATACGATATACGGTGTATATATGCATTTTTGGCAGGGAAATCACCAAATAGAACGACAAACAGTGCATATATACGGTTCTGGCCCACCTGACACATACAACACGTCCTACTCATACTACAAAGGTAAACAACACATGCCTTGAGCTGCGCACGTATTCCCGCACCACACACAGTACCAAAATATGCTTTTTGCATGTCTCTTTCTTTGCAAGTACATACACAGCATTCACTACAAGCCACGCACGCACAAAGAATGCTCCAAGTATGACGCATGTCTGTACACATGTAACTTCATTTTTGAATTCCGCACTTTACACAACGAGCCCTCCGCACATGTTCTTCACAAATGTTTCCGTGATCGCGGGTATGCCTGCCTGCACTCAGCACACCTTGGCACCCCACAGGGTCAGCATGTCTCTGGACAGCCACTGCAGGGCGAAGCAGGTGCAGTTCAGCAGCAGCATGATGTCCGTCACGCGCCGCTTCTCATCTTGCAGGAAACTCCAGGAAGAGGCCCGTGCGCGCAGGGCGTCCAGCCTAGTCGCAAAGAATACACGCACACACACACATACATACACATACACAATGAGTAAACGGTCCTGCTGATTTGCCTGCATCAAGCGCTGTGCCACGATATGGGTTCAATTCATACCCAAGCAGATCTGACATCTAAGTTGCATCCTGCTGAGTAAAATGTTATTGTTCAACTCACTGTGTTTGGCCACCATCGCT
>Ga0307974_1001528_pt1 | contig 15987 bp, 15 predicted proteins | sample OrgLakmetagen784_FD_201812 | JGI IMG/M metagenome (GOLD analysis project Ga0307974, IMG submission 201812) | Saline water microbial communities from Organic Lake, Antarctica - #784 | ecosystem: Environmental > Aquatic > Non-marine Saline and Alkaline > Saline | place: Antarctica: Organic Lake... | reverse complement strand
TGTGAGCGCGTGTGTGCGTGCGTGTGTGTGTGTGTGTGTGTGTGTGTGTGTGTGTGTGTGAATGTGAGAGTGAGGGCAGCTCAAATTTGACTTGGATGAGCCATGCACCCCTAACATTCGCTGCACAACGCACGGGAGTTGAGGCGTGCAAGACCTCGTACGGACTGTGCTACCGTTTATTTATTCAACCGCGTCCCGGATCTGTAACACCCTGAATTCAACCTTTCTCCTTCCCTCGAGCGAGCTCGCAACCCCTTCCCCACCCCCTGCTGCTGCACCCTACTGGCAGTACGCACAGGGATGTACAGGCAGTACGCACAGCAGGACCACCACTCGAACTCACTTTGTGTAGGTATTCCGAACTCGCTGCCTTCAAGATGACGTACGTTCTTGACGGAGGATGAGGACGATGGTGGGAAACACCTGGCTTCGCAAAACGGTAAAGTTGCGCGCAACTTCCGGCCATGGCTCGTTAATATCCCGCTCGGCCTGTGTTAGGCCTTAAGGCCTATGTGGCCAAACCTTTTTTATTTATTTGTGGGCATCGTTGGTAAGGTTTCCGTGCCTCGGAAACCTTTTTTCACTTGCTTGGCTCAATTAGAAAAACGTTACAAAAAGAGTAGCTTCAGGATAAATTGATGGCCGGACTGGTCGGTGATGTCCCGAGGTAGTCATTTCATACTTAGAATAAAACTTTGATAGATTAATCTTGGATTTAAAACTATGTATGACGCAAGAACACCGGCACACTGGAAGAAGCTATAGGGCACCCACAAGTTTTGGCCAGATAGTCCTTCATTTAATGAGCTTGAAATATTTGCAACACTTGCTGTCTCCTAACGGAGTTTTTCTTTATATGTGCTTCCTGGCACTGCAATTGTCAAGCGTCGGTTGCAATGATGATGCTATCGCTCCACATCCAACGGCCGAGAGGAACCCCTGGCACGAGGTGGTAGATACCTTTTCCTCTCTTCTTTTTTGTCAATGCCATCTTGCTGCCCCTGTCTTCTGCTCTTCACATGCAGCCCATCTGCCTGCATGCATGGGCGGGGGTAGAATGAAGTAGGAAGGTCAGATTAAAACGGACTGTTGCCAAGCAGCAAAAGCGTACTTACTGCCCTTATAAACTGATCAAGCAGTTAAAAACAAACATCGTCCACTCACTTTTGTGTAGAGCTTAAAGGAAGCCTGGTATGGAGGCTTACGGTGCGTTTACAATAGGGTATATAATGATTAACGACTATATCTCACCAATTTCATTTTGCATTTACATAGGTGATCTATTACTGTGAAAACAATAGAAAATGGTTTTAAATTAATGTTTATCGGGGGGCTTAATTACGGTGCGTTTACAATAGGGTGATTAATGATTCAATCGCGTTTTGCGTTTACGAAGGGTGATTAATTACCGTGATTAATTAATAAAAGGTGATTAATTTTGAATTAGTTTGAATCCTTGGGGGGGGGATCAATGATTAACTCGTTCGTGATTAATTCCTGGGTGGCAGTCAAACGTTCCAAGTAGGTAATTAAAGGCTGGGAAAGCTCCACAAGAGGGAGTGGCTGGAGAAACTGCCAGCAGTCAAAGACTCCGGGTAATCAGTCAAAGGTTGGAAGGATGTTGCCAGCGCTCTCCAGTGCATGCAAGCACATTGCAAGCAGTTCTGGAGTTCCAGCCCTTCCTTTCTGCCAGCTACAACATGCTTCAGGCCACAACCTGATTCTGCTGGGTTAATTGCGTTTCTTGTAAACGCAAGGTGATTAATTCAGGAGTGATAATTCTAACACGATGAATTTGAGGGATATATTATGAATTATGAATGAACCACATAATTTAATCACCCTGTTGTAAACGTACCGTTATTGTGCATCCGCGCTGTGGATCCACCTCCTCAATCATTATTCCTATGCGGACATCTTTCGTTTGGCACTGCACTTTGATCGCGCTTCAACGGAAGCCTTGATGCAATTGAAACAAAGTGTGATCAAAGCGTCTGTAGAAGCCTTTAATTTTATGCCTGAGATCATTGGGTTGTTGCTGTCTGGGGAAAGTTGATCTGCTGACGGGTGGCTGGCGGTGCTGCTGAGGTGCTCCCGGTCGTTCTCCCCCATTCTCCCCCTGCCACTCCGAAGCGTCCACCCCCCTCCATTACTAGCAGTCTGTTGCTTTATTGTTTTCGTGGAGATGGGAGCAACCGGAGGTAAACCTGTTTTTGCCTGAGAAGTGGATGGAAAGAGCCACTTTGGTACAACTGTAGTTGCAGCTGTATCAGGAATTTGAAGATTTTGCATTGCCATCCGTTCGTTGCTACCTATATCCATGCAGACAAAGCAGGATCCTAGGGAGCCTGTCTTGCTGATGGCTTTGAAGGTCATGCTGCATGCTAGATTGTGTCTTTCAGTGATCATATCTCTTATGTGAAAGTGTTGGCATCCAGAAAGGAATTGCAGGGCACTGGTCGAGTCGTGGGCAAAGTCGAGAGGGCAGGTCAGAGTTGTTAAGCGCTTAAACCAAACCGCATGCTTTTGATTGTACAGGGTTCCTGTTCTGTACTTCATAATGATGCAATTTGTTTCAACAGAGGTACATAAGATGTTGTTAGGTAAGCGTTGCTAGCAGCTCCATTGGCAGTGCTATTTTCAATAAAGGTCAGGTAGCCTTCATGGTAATTTGCTTCGGTATTGGCATTTCCTAGGTTGTGGAGGGGGTGCATTTGTGCTTGCATGACGTAATACATGATGACTGCTAACATTTTACTTCTTTTGTATAGCTTCCGATGAATCAGTCCCAAAGCAATTGGAGCTGGCTTGACTACAAAATTAATGTATGTAATGCCCTGCACTTGTTTTGGCAATCAAAGTCTGCTGTTTTTGCTTTAGTTTATTAATTAGATTGAAGAGTACACAAGCAAGAATAAAATGAAGTCAATCTCCTCCGCTGATTTTTTGTAATTGTCATGATTTCAACATAGTCAAATTGTGCATATAATCCTAGCACTGGAGTGACAAGATGTAGGCACGCTTCATCACCATTGTCATGTCACATCCTGATAAAAAGAAAAGACTACCGTACTGTACCGTGACCAATCCGAGGTTTAAAAAAAATCAACTTATAAGCCCCAATGCGAGCAACGCGAGGGGGGCAACACATATTAATAAACACAATGCGAGCCTATGCGAGGGACTTCTGGCCCTATGAGCTGCACCTACATGCGTATGCACGCGCGTGTGCGTGCGTGCGCGTACGTGCGTGTTTGTGTGCGTGTGCGCATGTAAGTGTGTGTGTGTGTGTATGTGTGTGTGTGTGCACGTACGTGTGAGCGTGCATTGTGTACATGCGTGCGTGTGTACGGTTGTGTGGACATACATGCGTGCATGCATTGTGTACTTGTGTGTGCGTGCGTATGTGTGTGTGTTGTGTGTGCGCATACGTTGTACGTAAGTGCGTGTTTATACATATGTATACATGTCCCATACATGTGTGTGTGTGTGTGTGTGTGCGCAAACGTACGTGTGCGTGCGTGCGCTTACGTGCATGTTTGTTTGTACGCGTGCACGTATGTGTGTGTGCGTGTGTACGTGTGTGCATGCGCGTACGTGTATGCATGCACGCAGGGTGTGTGTGCATGTGTGTGTGCATGCGGGTACGTCCTTCCTTCCCAATAGAGGGCCAGCCTCCCAAGCTGTTTGTCCACCTTGGGGGCCTTCAGAGGCTTTGCAGGACCAAGGGTGTAGCTACTAAGGAAAAGAAAGGGAAAAAACAGTGTGTAAACACTACCGGCATGCGTTAGGAAAGGATGTTGTTTTGTGTTCTGCACCACCCAATGGATGCAGAGACATACAACATTCCACCTGGAAAATGAAATAAGATAGGTTTCTCAGTGGGGATCAGGTGGTTGGGAGGCAGAACCCTGTACCCCACCAGGAGTATTGCTCAGAAAGTTTAGGGAGTTGTGTTCAATGTCTTGTCTGTATGATTTTTGTTGCGGATCTGATTGCATTGCGGTGTCCTAGTCGGCAAGGCAACAGCAGCTTAGGTTGTTTTTATGCCTTTTCTGCCTGTTGGGTAGCACATGAAGTGCTTACAATACTTATTTTCGATCAAATGTATGTAGCGTTTGGTTGTGTCTTGGTTTCACAGCCAGGGGAGGGGGTATGGATTGGCAGCGCCATCTATCTGCTAGGTTATTACGGGCAACTCTTCTTGCATTATTGGCAGAGGACCTAGTTTGGTACGTATTTGTTGGGTTTCGTTTGGGGCGTGGTTGCTGGGTGGGAGTAACTATGATCTGCCTTGCCAAATTCCCGCCGCTGTTGCGCATTGCGATTGGAAGGTAAGAGCCAGGTTGAAATCCATTCCTACCTATGTCTCCTCAGAAGGGCATTTGATGCCTTGTTGTACCAATGTTGCACGACTCCCTACATCTGCTTGTGCTAGCAGACATGCCCCCTGTGTACCTTGTTGGATCGCTTTTATAATCATTTGTCCAGCAGCGTTATGCCTAGTAATGGTCATGTGATTCACAATGGGATGACTGCAGCCTGAAAGCATACGGTAGGCTCCGTCTAGCTTTTGGCAGATGAGGCAGATTGGTGGGCCTTCTATATGGTTGCACTCAGCTTTTGGATTATGAATTCTGTGTGGCAGAGCATGACCTTTTTTCTTTTCTCCAGAGGTGACTGCATTTTTTCAAAATGAGTTACTCATGTCTTTTTCGACAATGCCTTTCTTAATCAGTTCTTGGTATTTTTTGTAGCAATTTGTGGACTGATGGTTTGAACCTTTTTTGATTTAGGATCTAGTTTTTGTTGGGCGTGCATGTGTGCTTTCACAGCAGAGAAATAGCCGCTATAATCAAAGTTTGCATAGTTTTGTGTTACAGTTCCTATAGTTTCAAATCCAACCTCATAGTTTTGGTCCCCTAACCCCCTAATCCTAATCCAAACCCTAACCCTAAACCCTAAAACTATGGCCCTAACCCCTAAAACTTTGAGGCTGAATGAAAAACTGTAGCCAAAACTATGAGAACTATAGGTATAGCGGCTGTAATAGTCACAGCATCGAGAATTGAGAAAATGGAGACCCTATCTGTTAGAGGCCCTGGTTGGCAGATGTTAAGAGCATCTGGAAGATTTGCTGGGGGGGGGTCTCCCACCCTTGCTGGCCAGAAGATGGATGATTGGGGATGGGCGTCAGGTTAATGTGGGTATCTATCATGGCCATTTTCCGCAGAGCAAGAAAAGAAAAAGAAAAAACTACGCAGGCAGCAAATCATTCCCTGCATCAATTAAGGAAAAGGAGACACATTGGCCGAAGTGCCGTGAGTCTCCCCCACCAAAGGAACAAAAGAGCATTTTGCCAAGGCATCAGTGTCGTTCCCTAGTATGCCAGCATGAGCTTTAACCTTGTAGTAAAATTAAGGAGGCGACATTGTCTCTACTGGTGTCTAGAAATCACCATACACGTGACCAGCCGTGCCTGACCAAAAACGATCTGAGCGGAGTTGGAGTTGGAGGAACTCTGTGTGCTGTCCCACGTGGGCGAGGTTCATGATTGGGCGCAAGCATACTTCTGACCTTACTGTTGGTGGTGTTTACACTACTACCGTTCTTACCCTTTTTTTGGCCTTATTGCGTCTAGTAATTTTGAAATCCTTTGCAGTCCCGTTGTGTTGCCTGCTACACTAGCCGTCTCATGCATGTTGTTTCTGTTTGCTAGCAGGAGCGTGGCCTGAAGGCGGTTATCGCGTATTTGACAATGTCCTGGTGAAGATGAACATGTTCAGAACGAGGCTCTCTGTCACGACGAATCATGGTACCAGCTTAAGCATGGATTGCAAGTATGAGTCATATCCGTCCGCCAAGCTCCCCCATAAAGGTGTGTTTAACGTCTCCTCCCTCTCCACGCAAGAAGGAAGCGACGGCTCAAACAACGCCCCGAGGTGATGGTAGTACTCAGACTTGCAGTCTGAGAAAAGAGCGAGTTTGTTACAAGAGGACCATGTAAACTGGCCAAACAACCAAATAACTGTAAAACCGTTGCTCACATTATAAATCCAGGGGAAATCACACAACTCGTCCATGCCACTGATTTAGCATGACATCTTTTATTTTGCCAAGACCATCGGGTTTGTGAGCTGAGGAAAAAATTTTCCTTTTTGTTTGTACCTTTTTTTGAAGACTTTTCAGCAGCCCAACCCTTTTTCCTGCAACAAGTCAACAACCAACTTGTTCATGACTTCCTTTCTCAGCAGAACACTAGACTTTTTCTCTTTCTTTCTGAGCGTAAGGATATAATTGTGGCTGGCCGAGACCAGTCAGCAGACGATCAGCCAAACAACCTGGCTGAAGGTCGACCCTATTATACCCATTGGCTGTTTGCTAGTAGTCAGGCAATCAGCCGGACGACCTGGCTGAATGTCACCCCCATCCTATTGTAGCCATTCCGGTGGTCAATTTGTTTTGGCTGGCTGGCCACTTTACGGTGTCTCAATCGTTAACTTGAGCTTCAATCTGTGGTGTGCCTGTCTTTGTTGAAAGGATCACAAACACTAATCAGGAGAAGACGCATTGACAAAATGCATATGCCATAAAGAGAAGTCTGCTGCTTGACGTTATTATGTAAACATACAGGAATGTCGGGATTGAGGGTGGCACAAAAGACAAAAAATAAGTCGTAACTGATAAAATACAACTTCCACGTGATATTTTTTTACCGTAAAATACATGCCGTCAGTCCTGTTGACAAGAAAGAGGCCATCAACCAGCCATCAATAATAGCTGTCCCCCTGTGGTCGGTCTTCAACAAATTCAGGAGGCTGCGACTCGCCTCTGTCCGTGGCTGTTTCACCGCCATCCTCCATCTGCACAAGATGCAAGGGAGGTTGAATGAGACCTGAAGCGTCGCAAGCTCCTTGGCCTGAAACCACTCCTGATGATAATTGTCTACAGTAATAGGCAGTTCTTACATTTTTGTGGGGTGACGGGTGACTAAGAAATGTTGCACCTGGCCAAAACTATAATAGGGAGAACTTAGGGAGCAAACCAGGGTTGACTAGCTTGTAAGATATTAAAGGCCCATTGTTCACGAGATCCAAAACTTAAGGCTGCAAAGTGATTGGAGCAATACTGCCTATCCAGCTACACACAGCTTTTTCAAGGCAAGCAGACAATATCATAACCAAATTTGGGAGATCTCTAATTTGCTTAGAATGCCAATGTTTTTGAGTGTCAAACTCCTTTTGCACTCACCCCCCACGTTATGCCGCCCCCCGCTATTGAGGGCTCTGGTTCTGGGGATCTGGACGGCATGGCGCCTACTGCGTCATAGGCTCCATTCTCTGGTACAGACATCTGACGTGGCTGCTGTTGGTCTTTCAGGTCCATTTCTGAGAGGCCTTTGTCCGCCTGGTGTGCCAAATTTAAAAGAAGGACATTTAAGGGTGCAAACGGCAGGGAGCGTTGCCATTTTTTTTGGCAGCACATGTCAGTTGTCTGCTGGTGTCTGCTTATAAAAATTTTTAAGCAAAGGTGTACATCAAAAAGAAGGGCTGATGCCTGGGTTATTAGATAGAAGCTGAACATGCATTGTACTACAAGTCCAAGTTTCGCAAAAGACGCACATTCAAGTTTGACATATCAGATGAGATGAATGGGCAAGAGTTGAATAGACAACGTGGTTCATAAGTAATGAAAGGCAGTGAGTGGGTGATCAGGGATGCAAATGACTCAAGTGCCTAATGTGTTGTGCAATTATAACACTTAACGCTTAATATTGAACATCTAACATTGGCTGTGCAAGCATGTGACTATGCACCTGCTACTTTCAAGCAGCCACAAGCCCCAACTCAAACACCCACAATAACCTCACCCACCTGCTAACGACGAGAACCCAGAACCCACACAACTTCACTCATCACTACATACATATGTAAATACAACATGCACACACCCCGCCATTCTTACCTGCATTTGCTTTGTTTGACGAATCCGGAACAACTCTTGTAGGTACACAGTGTCCAATTCCTTCCGATGTAAAGGGGGAGGAAGGCCTAGCAGTTCTGTTGTTGGGAGGTAATTGATTGATGAAGAAACTGTTTAAAAAGCTAGTCCTGCAGGATGCTGCCTATCGCCTCTGCAAAGGACATGGATTCCAGCAGCAACCTACCGCTTCAAATGTTTACCAAAAGACATTCTAGCGGCAACCTACTGTTTACCAAAGGACACCTACTGTTTATCAAAGGACATTTTAGCAGCAACCTATTGTTTCTATTGTTTACTAAAGGAGAACTCCTGATTAAAAGGTTTGATTACCTACCCTAAGTAGCCTTATTAAACAGATTCCAGCAGCAACCCGCCTTCCATTGTTTACCAAAGTGGTGCACATTCTAAACGCAAGTTTTGACTATTGTACCTAAAGAGCCTTATTATACAGGCATGTTTGTTTGTGTCTGGGAAGTTACAGGTATAAGCTACGCCTGGAAAGCTGTGTCTAGATGTGTATCTGAGTGTGCGTCTGTATGCGTGTCTGAATGTGTGTCTGGAGTGTGTGCCTGGGTGTGTGTCTGGATGTGTGTCTGAAAAGCTACAGGAGAAAGCTACAGCTACAGGTGAAAGAGCTGAAGGGGAGCCCCAAGGTTAACTTACCATGTGGAGACGCTTGATAGCATGCCACCTTTTAATTCCACAGCGCAAACAGAAAATAGAGGAACCCAAGCCGTTTCCCACTCCACCCCTCCGTACCTTGTTCTAGTTTGTGTTGGCGGTCTAGTAAAAGGCCTCTGCTGGTCGTCTCTGCTGAGTAAGAGAGGTAGCCCACAAAGGCCCCCGTCCCTGCCATGGCTGCTACTGCATAGGGCTGCCGAGGGTACCTGCTTGACATAGCAGTCGCCATTTCGATACAAGTAAAAAGGGCAGTTACCATATATAAACTGTATATGACCGTGTGTAAGGTAATTTCCATGTAAAAGGAACATGCATACCTTGTATACATGTGTACCAGTATAGCTTTGGCTGACCCTAGATGTAAGATAGTCGTTTCATTTATCACAGGGAGCTGTAGCTGCTGGCACATAAGCACATAAGGTTGCCACGTGGTATTGGCCAGAACCGCACACGAGGTTCATGTAAACAGCATTGTAATTTGTGCAGGATAGGTACGCCAGATTTTGTCGTATATGTACACGGTTCTAGCCAACCCAACACATACGCCAATAATAGCCGGTGCAAGAAAGTGAACTACACTTGTGCATGCCACTCCTGCACTAGAAATATCTCTGCTATGGCTGCAGAGGGTGCCTGTCTTTGTCTCATTCATCTTCCTCTAAGGCTACTCCATACTCCTGGTAAGCACTACTTCTTGCACTACCTACAGTACCTAGCTGGAGCTTACTTGGCACTGAAAAGACTCGTGGCTTTAGTAAAGGAGGGAAACTACCTAGCGACCACCTTAATCAAACCCCACAAGGCCCCCAAGATGAAACAGGCACCCAGAACCGACCTACCAGAAGTAACCCAGGACGCTCCCGGCAGACACCCCACCTGCAAAGCACAAAGACACAACAAAAGTATTCCAAAGTTCCATGCTAATTTGTCAACTCCATTAGTGAGGCACAAGACACGACAGGTGAAAATGCTAACACAGTGCCGTGCCCTCGCGCGCAATACGAATGCTATCCCGTTTCATACTGGATCGGTCAGGACGGTAGGCATATACCTCCTTTGGCCGTTCATGTTGGGAGTCCCAATTTGTGTGCACAGGCTTAAAGGGGAACCAGGCACAACAGGCGGAGCAGCCTCGCGCAACAGGGGCAGCAGTATAATTGAATCGCAGCAATCAAATCACTGTTAGGAATCAGGTAGTCTAGCAGTTAGTTAGTTACAGTGTCTTTGGTTTTCCTGTTTTCATGCTGGGTCTGTTTCTTTCTCTGTGAATTAACTGCAATAACAAAACAGGTTGCAGGCCTCCATATTTGCGACCAAGCAAACTTTTTTTGGAATTACTGAGTATTGTTACTCGAGTGAAAGGTTTTAACCAACCCTGCTTGTGAACTTGAGTACACGGAGGCTTGAGGGATGCACAGGCACAATGCAAGGGGCAGCCTGTAAAAAGAAAGAAAAGGCCATGCTGCTAGAGTTAGCACATCCAGCGGAGAGGGGGGAGCCCTCAGGTGCCAGCACTTAAAAAGCCCATGATATAAGGGGCAGCCTCTGAGAGCAAACGCAGCAGGACTTCACACCCTCATCTAAGCTGCTCTCCTCTCCTCTCCTCTTTTCGCTCTTTCCGTTGCAACAGGCTGTATTCACATGTGTATGAATTTCCATGCATCTAGTTCTCACTTGGGTATACCAAAAGCTGGATCAATTCACAGTGTAGGTAGTTAAGGGCAGTGCCCCCTGGATGACTATTTCCGTAAGGCCACTCCGTACAAAGCTTGTGAGATGACGACACACAGTTTCTTTACCAGGAGCATAACTGTAAGCATCCTTGTGCTAGAGATTTGCCACGCACCTGGCACAATCAAACTTGGAGGCACATTGTACATCAAGGCGCATTTGCACATCAAGGCTTTGAGGCCAGAACAGAGGATGCAATGAGGATGCATTGACATATTATGGCCGTTGCACCAGATTGCAAAGACCTTGGGGCTGAAACCAAGATACGCATGCCCTTACCGAGCATCTTGTTGTATTTATCCTTGGTCCCCCTGATGGTTTCCAGCCCTGACTCCACGCCCTCCATCAAATACGAGCAGCCAATGAGCAAGCCCACATCTTTGAAGCTGGATTAACATAAAAGTATATGAGCGATTTGAGAGCGCGCTTTTCTTCTTGTGTGTGTGTGTGTGAATGTGTGCGTTTTTATGTGTGTGTATGTGTGTGTTTGTGTGTGTGTGTGCAAGCTGTTTGTCTCTTTCGTCATCTGTGTAAACAACGCTTCTACAAAATTTTGAAAATCTTTGCAAAATGGTTCTTGCTGGCCATTCCAAGTTTCTATGTATGGCTAGCAGGCGCAATTGCTTTTCGTGCTTGAAAGCCATAATGAAAAACAGGACTACAAAGCTACAAATTTCTGTATAGAGTTAGGTCTAACCCCCTTATCTACCGTCTGCTAACCCGTCCACTTTCTTAACCTGCCACTTACTATTGGCGCATGTAATTGCTGGCAGAGCTTTTCTTCTTTATATCCTCCTGTGTGTTTAAGTATGTGAGTGTGTAAGTGTGTGTTGTGTATTGTGTTTGTGTTTGTGTCAAGTGGTGTAGACGCAAGATTCAGATATGCATGGCTGTGGATTCAACACTTTGATGCTGAGCGGAAGTAATGTTGCAGCCACACACCCTGCAGCAGGTGAGCGAAGAAGGCATGCCTACTTTTTAGGTAACTATAGCAGCAATAAACACAGGTCATACCACCCCCTTAAAAGAGAATATAAAAGGATGTGAAACTCATAGGAAACCCAGGGCAGGGCTTACTTGTAACCAGCCTGGGACTGCAGCCTGACGGGAGGGTTGCTCAGATGGCTTGGGGCGGTTCACCATCGCCCTCAAGAGCGAAGCCACAGAGCACGAAAAAGCTACGTTGCTAAACTTGTATGCGTTCACAGCCAGCTGTCCAGGATGGTGAGCTGTGAAAGGATGGTTATTAATTTGGAAAATCTCTTTACCTGGTGCCAAAGCGACCAGCTAGCGTTGGGGCTGGTGTGAGGAAAAGGTTCTATCTTACCTTTTGCAGCAGCCATGACTTGCTCTTGCAATGCTCTTCCTGTGTGTGTTCGTGTGCACGCATTGTGTGTGTGTGTTGTGTATGTGTGTTTAGGTGTGTGGTGTGTGTATGTGTGCGTGTGCGTGTGCGTATTGTGTATTTGTATGTGTGTGCGTATTTTGTGTTATGTGTGTATGTAAGTGTCCGTGTGTGGTTGTGTCTGAGAGTATACGTGCAGTGTGTATGTGCATGTGCGTGCATGTGTATGCGTGTGTGCGTGTGTGAGTGCGTACGTGCGTGCGTGTGTGTGTGTTTGTGTGTGTGTGTGTGTGTGCAAATGTGACACCTGGGTGTGGTGTTCCTTCAGCGGAGTACTCGCCATCTGGACCAATGTGCCCTTTATATACATGAGAGGTCATCTTCGAGCTTGGTTTTGTAAGTGAATTTTAAAAATAGTTACCTTGATAATTTTACATGTCTCCTTTTGATGATCGGCCACAAATCCTTGCTGACCAGGCAAGTCACCTCCTGTCAGAGGGGACTCTTTGCCAATAGTACGAGTGGAGGCCTGCATCTGACAAGGATTGGTGCCAAGGGCCACGTCAACGCGCACGCGAGAATGTTACGGAGCTTAAACCGTGCGTGCCTCTACTCAATAAGTGTGCTTCATGGGCGTTTGAAATGCCATCACGTCTCATTCTCTTCTCTGTTATTTATATGGGCTCTGGACAGGTGGCCTTGTGGAGGAGTGCTCCGTTGACAACTGGAGATCCCCATTGCCGTGTGATGGTGAGCCTAGCATTGAACTCAAAAGTTTACAGTCCCAGAGTTATAATAAGTCGTTTAAACATCAGATCTTTGAATCCCAGGCACTTAACATGTATAGTGCAGCACAGAACTTCTCTACGTGTTGTTGTGCATGTCTGCCACACATGTGCTTGTTCACAACTTGATGAACAATCGAAAGCAAGCCTTCGCACTTTGCTCTCAACAAACATGAACAGTCGAGGAACTTCCAGAACACACGGGCGTGGTTGTGGCCCTGGGCAAGTTTGATGCCATGCACCTCGGTCACCAAGCACTGGCCATAAAGGTGAGCGAACATAGCTATAGCAAATGAACGCAAATATGATTGTGCAGAACCACGTACTCAGCCCATACACTGTTCGCAAAGAAATCTCCATCTATATACGGTTATGCACAGCGTGTATTATGGTTATGGTCAAAATTCTATTTGAGCAGTTTAAACAAATTTGTGGTATGTTTGTTACATAAGCAGTATGTGTATGTGGTATGGGTTGTATATTATGATAATATCTGGTATGTGTGTCGTCTGCAAGAGCAGCATAGTAGCCTTACGGCCACAAAGATGAGCGGAAGTTTAGTGCATCTGTGTTGTTTGTGAAGATGTGATTGATTGAAAGGGGAATCAAGGAGCGCACCCAACTGAACCAACGGGTGCACAGCTAAGAAAAAGATCAAGAAAGACTAGCAAGCAGTGGATACCACTGTGTGGAAAATAAGCACACACAGGCCCACACCAGCTGGTTCCATCTTAGCGCTTTGATGGCGTTCTTAACCAGAGTCTTGCGGCAGAGTCGTAACCTTCCTTTGGGAAATGTTTGTTATAGGCTCGTGTTTGTTGCACAAGCTCATGGGACACATCGCAATGGCCTGCAGGCTGTCGACATGGGCGGCCACCCCATGCTGCTGTCCTTCAGCGGCATGGCCGAGGTCCTGAAGTGGCCCCCAAGGCTACCACTTGTGGCTCCCTGTGACCGTGCACGTGTGCTTCGGCTGTGGGCGCGACAGTGCAGGGGAAGGTATGGAGGGGAATGGGAGAATGGAGGGCACGCCAGTCGATTGATGCGTGTCGCCATTCAAATTCGATGCATGGCTTGTAGATTTGGCCAAACCGTTTCTACTCACTGTATACAACTGTACATATGGAATTAATTCAAATTCCCTTGCTGAAAGTGCCGTGGATACTCTGTACATTCCTTTTACATAAACAGTTACAAATACATGGCTCTGACCAACCTTAGCGGCTTGTTCTTCCTGTGGCAAAGGATGTGAAATTTATTGGCCAATGATTTAGCATTGGCCACATTGGCTGCCGTTGCGCCATTTAAGCTAGATAGTGTGTGCACATGAGTAGTACGAGCATCACTCTTGCTATTGGAGACAGTAGATGAACGCTCTCTGAGCGAGGATGCTTTGCACGCAGGAGAGAGTGGTGATGCGTTAAATGTGTGCTGAGTCATCGCTTCAAGCAAATGTAAGTTATTTCTCTTAGAGAACAGATGGTCATGCGTCAGTATTTGCGCTAACGCCTCATTTGCCCCGGTCTGTATGTTTCACAAACTGTAGGGTGATGTAAGCTGTTCTGGGTCGTGCTATGCGTGCATGCACATGCACGTACGCAAACAAGCACGCACACACTTGCATACACAGGGTGCCTCGGCAGCGCATGATACCCTTCCACAAGATCCGCTCTATGCAGCCAGAGGAGTTTGTGCAGCTGCTGGTGCACGACCTGCGTGCTGCAGGCGTGGTTGCAGGCTGCAACTACCGATTTGGTGCGTGGCAGAGTAGAGATGGTGAATGTTTGCATGTGGACTGCAAACCTAGATTTTAAATTTATGTATGTGAATGCAGCTTGATGAGGCAGAATCAAAGGGCTCACCAACCATATTGTTCAGTGAATGGCATTGGCAGGGACAAAGTAGAAGGATAATTAGCTCCTTGCCCACACACAAGCTCCTTGCCCAATGACGGGACGCAGCCGCTTAATTCACTTTCATACCACCCTGTAGACCTGCAAGCAGAAACTGGTATGTGTTAACTGAACAGCTAATAGCCATGAGGGGGTACAGGATCTGAATGCTTGTGAAGCAGCTCTCTAACGTGCTTTCAAACGTGCTCTTATACGTGCTATTCACCCCCCCTACCTTCCTCCCCCAGGCCTGTGCGTGGTGTGGAATGTTGATGTAACAACTTTCCACCACTCTGTCTGTGCATGATCATGCGTTCCACATTGTAGATCTGCATGTGCTAAAACTTCCACCACTCAGTCTGCGTGATCATGCGTCCCCTGTTGTAAAACAATCGATTTTTAATGGACAGCATGCCCCGATCCTCTTGTGTTTTCCAGGCTTCCGCGCTCAAGGAGATGCTAAAGCCCTCCGTGAACTTGGGGCCAAGCACGGGCTAAACGTGGCAATCATGGAGCTAGTAGCTGACAACCAGCTGCAGCAGCAGCAGCAGCAGCGGCAGCAGCAAGGGCAGCAACCGTCACAGGGTGGGGGAGATGTTCAGGTGTCCTCGTCAAAGGTAAGCTGGTGTGCATGTGTGTGTGTGTTGTATGTGCGCAGGCACGTTTGTTCCATGTTTCTTCTGTGATCATAAAAATAGACGCAGCTACTTATTACCCTGTGCACCCCCAGTTCTCATGCCATGCGCTTTTGTGCATTTTTCCTCTTTGTCGGTTATTTTTCATATTGGTTGTCAGAGTGGGGTGCCTATAAACTTCCTTACGTAATAAATTAAGTTTCTACTCTTTAAAAACGAAAGCATTTGCAGAAAAGACAAGCGCAGTCTCCTTGCTGATGGTTGTTTTGTGCTTGTTAATTAGCACCATTGTAGCAGCCTTTTCAGGGGAGAAATCCACACATTAAATATTGCTCCCACACACATTCACGCACACACGCGTGCGCGCACACACATACACACACATATTACATGATGCGCGTGTGCAGATCCGCACCATGCTGGCTTCAGGCGCTATGGCCTCGGTGATGGGGTATCTAGGTCGGCCCTACCGCTTTGTGCTTCTCCTGGAAGATGCCTCAAGCCTATTCCCCGAAATAAGCAAGCAGCAGCAGCAGCAGCAGCAGCAGCAGGGGCAGCAGGGGCAGCAACAGTGGCAGCAACGGCAGCAGTGGCAGCACCACCATCATCATCAGTACCAACAGCAGCAGCAGGAGCTGCTGACAATGGAGCTCAAGTATCCCTCTGAATTGCAGCCCCCCAAGGAGGTTTCTGTGGGTGGCTGTCAAAGCGGCACAATCGGTAGTGGTGGGAATGGGATTCCTGGTACGGAGGAGAATGGGTCAGGCAGTGGAGTCGGTAGGGTGAATTTCGAAGTTGGCGCTCTGCCACAAGCTCCTAGCTCTGAGCACTCAGAGCATAGAGCACACATTAGCAAAGCAGACCTCACTGTGGAGTCAGGGGGAGCTGCAGCGGGGATCCAGGACAGCGAGCAAGTAGCAGAGGGTGGGGGTGGG
>Ga0307974_1001520_pt1 | contig 16013 bp, 14 predicted proteins | sample OrgLakmetagen784_FD_201812 | JGI IMG/M metagenome (GOLD analysis project Ga0307974, IMG submission 201812) | Saline water microbial communities from Organic Lake, Antarctica - #784 | ecosystem: Environmental > Aquatic > Non-marine Saline and Alkaline > Saline | place: Antarctica: Organic Lake... | reverse complement strand
CACACACACACACACACACACACACACACACACACACACACAAACACACACACACACACACACACACACACACACACACACACACACGTACACACACATGCGCAAACACACACACACACATGCGCAAACACACACACACACACACAAACACACACACACATATACACTCGCACACGCACGGCACAGGCACACGATATGCAAACACAGACACTTATAGAGACACACATGCAAAACATACATTCAGCCTAGAAGCTGTGGTCTGGATGCCATGTACAGGTGATAATACAACACCCACCTACAGGATAAACAAGGGAAGGGTTGTATAATGAGGATCAGGTGGTTGGGAGGTAAAAGCCTGCACACCACCAGGAGCGTTGCTCAGATAATCTGAGGGTTGAGTTTAATGTCGCGTCTTGTTTGTATGAGCTTTGTTATGGATTTAACGGCGTGCAGCCTGTTTTTAATGAGTGTAGCGGCATTTAGACCAGTGACACCGAAGCTGTGTAGGGCTTTCTGCTTTTCGTAGGATGGTATCATTGCAATGTCCTAGTAAATGCGTCATAAGCAGCTTACGTTATTTTTGTGCCTGTTCTGATTTTTGCTTAGTGAATACAATACTTGATTATTTACTTGGCGTGCACCACAATTGATTAAAATATTTTGGTTTAGTAGCCAGGGTAATTGTTGTCAGGGTATTGTCGGGGGGAAGACAGCTATCTGCGCATCAGCGGTAGATCTGGTCTGGTGCGTGTGTTAAATGTCTTCTGAAGGGCGTATAATTCCCTGTTGTACCATCGTTGCAAGGCTGCCTACGTCTGCTTGTGCTAGCATGCAAGCGCCCTGCGCACCTTGTTCATTGTTTTTACAACATTTGTCCAGCACATTATGCCTATTAATGATCATTTTATTCATAACGGGATGGCTGCAGCGTGGCAGCATAAGGTAGGTAAGGTAAGGTTGCATCGCTATATATGCCTCTAGGGCATCTGATCGGAGACTTATAAAAAGCCTGCACAGAAACCTCATATAAAACTAAAAGCTTATTGATGAGAAATTAGTGTGTTTGAGAGTGCGTCTGGAAAGGTAAGGTAAGGTAAGGTTACATCACTATATATGCCTAAAAGGGCATCTCAGCGAAAGCTCGGCCTGAAACCACACCTGGCTAAACAAAAGAAACAGTAGGTAGAGGAAGCATGAAACAGATGTATGTAGAAGAGAAAGTGTATAGAGAAAGAGAACGTTCGTTTGTTTTGAAGAAGCGCAAAGAGAAGGCGTCAAGATTACGAGAAATAGCTTATCATAAGTCTCAGGGCGTGTAAGAAGCCTCAGTCAGGAAGCAGGAAACCAGAGGCTGAGAGTGCCTCACAAAACCAGGAGCGCCAAGAGAACAAGTGCAGCGGAGCAGAAGAGAGAACAAAGGACACATGCAGCCCCCAAAAACAGCGCCTCTCTAGCTGCCCACCCCACCAGCTCACCCAGCTACAGCAGACCAGTCCGATGCTGTCCTCCACAACTTGCCAATTGAAACCGTGAGCCAGGGCATGCCTCCTGGCCGCGAAGGGAGCCGGTGCCTAACTCGCCAGGAGCAAGTCGCAAGCTACAGCCGGGCCCTGGTTGTGACTGCTGCCACGGCTACCACGCTGAGGGATGCCGTAATACTCCGCCGTATGAGTCTTAGCCGCTCCCGAGTATTTCCGGGCATGTGCACGGAGGCACACAAAGGCGTTTCCCAGGGGGCACCACGCGGAGGTGCTCATACATCGCCCCCCTGGAAAGGTTAAAGTTACATCGCTATATATGCCTCAGGGGCATCTGAGCGGAAGCTTGGAAAAAAGCCTGTAACCATACCTAGATAAGCAAAAGGGGAAGCGTCTATGATAAGGTAAGGCTACATGCTACATCGCTATATATGCCTCAAAGGGCATCTTAGCGGAAGCTTGGCAAAAGCCTGAAACCACACCTGGCTAAACAAAAGAAACAGGAGCTAAAGAAAACACGAAACAGAAGTATGCAGAAGAGGAAGTGTATAGAGAAATAGAATGTCTATTTTGAAGAAGCATGAAGAGAAGGCATCAAGAAAAGGAGAAAAAGCTATCATAAACAAGAGAAAGAGACGGGGAAATTATCTAGTTTAGAGAAGAAAAGAAGAGTCAAGTGTGGCTGAGCGTCTGGATAACCCCACCCCCCATCCTGGGCAGGAAAAAAAATATTTAGTCAAAAAGGAACAGGAGTTTGAAAAAGGAAGAGAAAGTGTCTAGCATTTATAAAAGCGAAAGCGGCGCAATAAAGCAGAAATCATAATACTAACAGATGAAAGCAAAAATCCAAGAAGACCCGTTTGTCCAACATGTGTGTTTGTGTGCATGAAACTGTTGGTGAGTTTGTGAGAGGCTGAGAGAGCCTCATGAAACCAGGAGCAGCGCCAAGAAAACAAAGTGCATTGGCCGGAGCAGAAGAGAGGACACAAACAAGTAGCCCCAATCAGCAGGAGGGAAAAGCAGGAAATAAGGTAGATCTAGGTTTTGGCAGATGGGGCAGACTGGCGGGCCTTCTATTTGGTTGTATTGAGCACGCTTTTGGTCGTCAACTAGCTCCTTGCAGCAAAATTTGATTGTTCTTCTTTGCATAGGGTCCTATCCTGCATCAGTCCAAGATGAGTTACTTATTATGCCTTTCTTGACCTAAAAAGGCCTCTGCTCCATCCTTTTCTTGGGATGGGTGGCACCATCTAAAACAATCACACGTTGCTAGTGAAGCCTTTTTAGGAGCTGGGGCTTGATTTCTCAACAAGCTAAGAAACTTACTTCCAAGCTTCATGTTCATTCTGTCAATTACGGTAGCACATTTGTCCATACCAGACGTATCTTTTCAGCACTATTATCAACACTCAACACTCATCAGGAGCAGGCTTCAGGTCAAGCCTACTGATCCCCGTGGATATCTTCTTTTTCCTTTGGAAAAGGAGTTTTACGGTACCCGGTACCAAAGGGGCTCCTTTCCTTATTAATGTGGGGAGTGGTTCTTTTTCAAACCTGCATGCGTCGTTTTTTCTTTCCTTCACGATGCTTTCATTAATTAATTCTTAGTATTTTTGCTCCTGTTCCTTAATTGTTCTGGATAATAGTTTTTATCAACTGCTCAAATTTGTTAATTTTATCCTTGAGCCATTTGCTAGCGATCTCCTAGCAGGCCTAGGTATGGGGTGACCAAGTGCTGGTTGTGTTATCACTGTCAGTCATTTTCATGTTTTTTTACCTCTTTAGCACCACTGTCATTTGCATTTTTTGAAGGGTACGTTAGATGTGAAACGATCTACCACCAACTGGGCTGTACTCCAAGAATGTGGACATGAACCGTTGCAGTTCTACTACTGGTTTCGGTCAGCTGTCAAGCTTTTCAATAGTATGCTAAAAGAAAAAGAAAAGGCTACGCTAGTAGTGGTAACAGACCTAGCATTGATTAAGGGAAAGGGACTCACAATCTCCCCACCATAAGTCAGAAAAAGAAAGGAAGTCTGCCTGGAAAACCCTCTTGCCCGGAAAAAAAACAAGCATAAACCCACTTGTTGAAAAGCAGAGAGAGCAGGTACCCCTAACCTCTGTCAGAGGAGCAGAACTACCACCACGCAGCCTACTCTGTGCAAGGCACGGCCTGAGCAGCACCTCAACCACCTCTAACCTTAAGCTAACACAAGAACCAGCAAGACAGCAGCTGGTTCCGCAGCTAGGTCTAGAAGCGCGAACAATTGCCAAATTTGAGCCATAGCGGGGTCGCGAGGGTACCACCTCCTAACACAGAGCGCCCCTACTACTAAGCTTGAGAGTACCAGCAGCAAAGTATGGATAATACCAATAGTGTCACTTTACGGAGGGTGGTCCAGGCTGATCTCAATTTACAGCCTCGTTCAAGTGCCTGCTGGACTGCTCAATTGCTGAGCGCCTTTCAAGGACTGCGTGGATGTAAGTCGTATGTACGAGCTGTTCAAACTGGGCGTGCTATTCCCATGCAAGAGTTTATTGCGGATTTGAAGCATAGGATGAGAGGTGTTTGGAGAGACGCTCAGATGGTGGACCCCAATACGCACAACAACAAACTGGCCACTTATCATTCTTGGTTTGCCATCCCTTTTTCTAAAAATGAGCGTATGCCGACTATTGTACCACTGTACCACGGTATCTCCATCTTGATCTGTCCAAACATGTTATGCACAATGCAAAGAGAAGCGGCGTTTGTTTAGGACAGCGGTGCAGGATGGTCAGGCTGTACATGCGTGCAAGTTTGCTAAAAAAGAGTACCGTGTGCAAACGAGACGAGCTAATCGTGCGTATACTAAGTACCAGAAGGCAAGTTATTCAACAAAAACCCTGAGCTACACGCTATGTTATGTCAGCCTAAATGCACGCAGCCAACGCCACTGACGCAACCAGCCTGGACTGCTTATCTTAATCGGCATTTCCGTCCATCAGCAGCAAAAGGTGTGCGACCGCGAGGTCTGGGGGTGGGGAGTGGCTTATCAGCTAGAGACATGCATGGTGGTGCCGCTTGGACGTAACCCCCCCCACCAGAAGTTCTGCTACAACAAGGTGCTCAGAATGATTGGATGCCTGCTCTTGACACTATTGATGCCCCTAGTAGCGATACCATGCTTGCCTTGGTGGCTGAGCAAATAGGAAAGATGAACGGACGTGCTTCCCCAGGATTTGATTGCGTGGCTGCTTCCTTTATTAAGAATGCTGTAGTGGTTCGACCAAAGCCTGATGGGCGTGGTAGTGAGCGTGTTAACGTCTTAGAGCCTTACATTGCTCAGTCGTTCAATCTGCTGTATGACAAGGCCTGCATCCCTGCGTGCTGGAAGCAAGCGAAGCTTAGCCCTCTGTATAAGAAAGGCCCCCTTTTGGACCCCAACAATTACCGCATGTTGGCTGTGAGTGGCACTATGTACCGTATGTATGCCAATGTTATTCGCTTGTTGCTTACTGAGTGGTGTGTGGCAACTGGTCAGATCCCTGACACCCAATATGGTTTTTACCCAGGTCGTAACACTTTGCAACCCATGTTCATTCTTTGGCACTTACAACATGCTGCACAAACAATTAAACCCAATGGGTCGCCTAGGTTGCACGCTGCTTTCATTGATTTTAAATAAGCCTATGACACCATTCCAAGGGATGCACTATGGAAACACCTTAGGCGTACTCGCATGCCTACGCCTTTGTTGTCTGTGATTCAAGACATGAACAACCGTGATGAGTATGTCTTGAAGGATGGTGATAAGACTGCTCGTGTGCATCCGACTCGTGGGGTTAAACAAGGTTGCCCCCTGTCTCCTCTGCTTTTTCCCCTTTATATTAAAGATATTGACGACATTGCTGAGGGTGTATCAGGGGCTATCACCGGAACCGCGGGTGTGCACGTCTCACACATGTTGTATGCAGATGATCTGACTTTGCTGACTAATGAGCCCCGTGATATGCAAATCATGCTGAGTCGGTTGGCTGTGTATGCCAGGAATAAACATCTAATTGTCAACACTTCCAAGTCCGAAGTTGTGCACTTCAACTCCGCAGGTGAAAATGTTCCTGTTTTTGATGTTGGCGGTGCCACCCTTCATCACAAAGATTCTTTCAGGTATTTGGGCATGGTTTTCTACAGGACCTTGAACATGGCTAAGTCTGCTGAACACGCGGCCCGTCCTTTTCTTGCCTCTGCCTATTGGATACGTAGATTTGTGCGTGAACACGCTTTGGCAGACAGGCCACACACTTCTTTGTGGCTCGCTAAGACGTATGTTATTCCTGCTGGCATGTATGACCAACCCTGCCAGAAGCAACATGGGGCATATGCATCCTAATAGTCTGGAACAAAGCTGCCAGGGAGCGACTAATTACAAACAACCCATTTTGTTTAGAGAAATTAGAACAAGACCTATAGCCAGCGGCAATCTGGAATTTAAAATAGCATACCTTTTCTTGAACCACCAACTGAAAGGATACTGCCAATGATGGTATAAATATGTAGGCTCCCCAAAGACTCAAGAATCACAGGTATCAATGCAAATATTGGAAATATAAGTGATACATTAGTTATGTAACATTACACAGCCAGGTCCCCTCCCATCATATGCAACAAAAGCGCTTGCTAGAGCTCAAGGCTCCTAATTGGAAAGAATGGGCCTTCACAGATGGGAGTTGTATTATTCAAACAAAGAAAATGGATCTCAGTCTATTGGAGCTGGAATCTACCACCCTCAATCCAACAAAATCACCACAGTAAATCCTGGAGGGACAAGCATCAACAAACCATAAACAGAGCCGAGCTAGCGGGAATTGCTGCTGCTTTGATAATTAACACACCCATATTATTGCAACAGAGCGCTGGTGCGCTATGGCAAATAAAAAATAGCATCCTCTAACCCCAGCGCATGAAACTGCATGAACATGCCAAACTCCTAGAAACCATCGTACACCACAACCAGCGATCTAACGACACCATCCATCTCTACAAGGTTAAAGCTCATGCTGGCATCCTAGGGAATGAGTGCGCTGATGCCATAGCAAAGTGCTCTGTGGAAAATTAAAGTGGCCATGATATCCACATTAATGCCGACGCCCATCCCCACTCACCCATATTCTGGCCAGCAAGGGTGGAAAACCCTCCCCCAGCTTGCCTACCAGATACTCTTAACACCTGCCAACCAGGGCCTCCAGCAGAAAGGATCTCCATTTTCTCAGATCTCGATGCTGTAAGATCACTCATGCACATCCTAGGTCCTAAAATAAAAAAGGTTTCAAACCATTAGTCCACAAAGTGCTACACAAATACCAAGAAAAACTGATCAATGAAGGCATTGTCGAGGAAGACAACTCATTTTGGAAAGTGTAACCTCTGGAGAAAATAAAAATGTCATGCTCTGCCGCACTGATTTGATATACAACCAAAAGCGTGCCGCTCAGTGCAACCATATAGAAGGCCCACCAATCTGCCCCATCTGCCAGAAGCTAGACGGCACCTACCACATGCTGCCAGGCTGCAGTCATCCCATTATCAATAAAATGATTATTAACAGGCACTTTGTTGCTGGACAAATGATTGTAAAAGCGATCCAACAAGGCACACAGGGTGCATGCCTGCTAGCACAAGCAGATGTAGGCAGTCGTGGAGTCTTGGTACTCAATGCATTCTACGCCCTTCAGAAAAGACACGGATAGTAATGATACTAACCTGGCTATTACCTTCCAATCTCAATGTTCAACAGCGGCGGAAATTTAGCAAGCCAGATGCAATCATAGTTACTCCGACCCCAAAAACGAAACCCAACAAATACGTATCTGCCAATAAAGCAAAAATAGTTGCCCATGATAACTTAGCAGATGGCACTGCCAATCCATACCCCCTCCCCTGGCTATGAAATTAAGAGACATACAACCAAACAAACGCGATATACATTTAATCAAGGTACTGTGCAGACCCTTTCCCTACTCAACAAGCAGAAAAGGCACGAGAACAACACGAGCTGCTATTGCCTTGCTTAATCGGACACCGTAAAACCCTTCACACCATGGTGATGGTCATCTTGCTAGGAGCAACAGCCACCATCTACAGCAGCCACACAAAGAACCCATTCTACAGCCTCAGAGTTACTGGTCTACACAGCACTCGTGAAAAAACTAAGCCTATATGCAATCAGATCCGCAACCGTAATTATACAAATGAGACGAGACATCGAGCACAACCCCCACAAATATCTGAGCAATACTCCTCGTGGTGTGCAGGCTTCTGCCTCTCACCACCTGATCCCCACTTAAAAACTTCTCATTTCTTCTCCAGGTGGGATGTTGTATGTCTCTGCATCCATTGGGTGGTGCAGAACACATAACAACGTTCTTTCCTAATCCACGCCAATTGTGTTGTGTGCATACCACTATCTGCATTCTTTTTCCTTTTCTCTCAGCAGCTGTGTGCATACTTCCATTCAATGGAAATAATAAATACGTTACAAGTAAGAGTGATTCCAAGGTATTTGAATTAAGTGTCAAGTTCTAGAGGTGTGCTATCGTATGCGAAGGTGGGAATCGCAGAAATTTTTCTGCTGAAGGGCTGAAGGTAACCATGTCTTTTGTTTTGTCAGTATTCAGCTAAAGCCCTTTCAAACGTGTATATTTATAGAATCTGTCCAGCTGAATCTGCAGACTTTCAGTCGTGTTTCAAGTGAGAGCGATGTCTTCAGCGTCATCACAGGGATCTGAACTGAGTCTTGGGCAGTGGCAGCACCTCTCTGCACAAAATCCAAGAATTTGTCAATGTCATTGTTACAAAGAGAATACAGAAGAGTTAATGAGGGCATCCTGTGGTGTGCATGGTTTAAATAATACCCCTCAAAGGCTGTGTCTTTTTTTTTGCAAGTGTCTCTCTTGTATCACTGTCGTAGGTGGCAAAGGAGTCCAGAAAAGCGGTGTACACCTTTAAGACGCTCAATTGGTTTTACTGGTTTTATTCAGTGCTGCAATGTCACAAACAGCATTGTGCCTTTTTCCCCTTTCCAAGGATTTTTTGTAGGTGCTACAAGTCTGGTGCTACAACAACGATTATCACAATTGTTACATGTTTTACATATGCAGCCTAGCAGTCGCACGTTTTGACTGATGGTTTTATCTGTAAACTCTATAAACTCTGTACACCTTTTATGCAGTCGCAAGGCAGAATGTGGCAAAGAACACGTAAGAGAGGTTGGTTGGTGCTCCTTGTGGGGCAGAAAGCAAATTGTGAGTCTGGCATCATATGTTCAGCAAGAGCCCAGTCCGTCAATAAGTCCCTGACTACAGTAGCACAAATATATAGATACAGCAAATGATAACCAGCAAACACTAATTTTGGGGGAATGTAGTTAGACCTTTCTTGTGCAGAGGCGAAAACTTTTGACTTTGCTCAAAGATGTGGGGTGATACCGTCTGACAGAAACAGATGGAAGAAGTCAGCAGAAAGAAGGGGAAGTTTGATTCTCAAAGTACTTGAAAGACCTTCATACGGGGGAGATATTTGGGGTTAATGTGTCAAAAATAGGTTATGTCAGCACTGTTGTTGCAGCCTGAATACCCTCCTCGACCCCTTTATTTTGGACCGCAGCCATAAGCCGCATGCAATCCCCAAAAGACACTATAGGATCTGCTTCTCAAAACACGACAGCTGTCTCTGGGGGTCCGGAATTGGTTATTCACAGATATCAAAGCTTCCTCAGCCGTAGAGCCGTATCATCGCAACAGGCACTGGGCAGAGGGTGAAAGAGGCATGAGCATACATTGTGGACCCGATCAAGGACTGTCCAGACCGGTGATACAAAACCACAAAACTGCAAAACGAGCACTCGTGGAGAGACAGCCCCGGCAAATGTAGCATGGGACAGATGCTGTGGAGTTGTCAGTGATCATAAGAAAGGAAACAGGAAAGCAGAAAGAAAATGGTTGTCCGAAACACTGCACTGCCAGATGGATGCAGAGCCACAAGTATCAAATAAGTCAAAACAAAAGGGTTTTTTTTGACAGTGGTTTAGAGGTCTAATTGCGCACATGCGGAGATCAGCAAGAACAGATACATGTGTTAAGTCGTAACGCTGGTAGAACAACACCTTGATTGTAACGCACTTTTGCAAAGAGCTATAACTACGTTTCTGAAACAGAACCACCACTCTCAGGCTGACGTCGTTCTGCCACCTGCCCTTGCCAAAGGCAAAGCTTTCCTTATCAGGTTCGTACGGTGCACGGTGTTAATCCCAAGTTCCTGTGAGCATACACGTGGCAAGGCATGTTTTCAAATACGTACTTTTCATGCATGTCTTTTTCATTTTAACCCAACTGCAGCAGATGCAGGCGGTGCTGCAAGCAAATCTGCTGGGCAGTGTCAAGTCTGCTGTTGCCAATGGGACATGTTCCGCACCCGACATCATATTGCTTGTTTGACGGTATGTGCACATTACTCGCCTCTTCAGCAGCCTGGCAGGTGGAAAACACGAAATCCTCCCACAAGCTTGCAGCAGCACCAGAGCTGTGATACCCCACCGACAAAGCTCTGGCGTCTGCGCATCCAGAAGGAAAGCCCATTGCAGCAGCTGCAGCAGCTGCTGCTGATGTGCCTGCAGCAGACCTTGCGCTTTTGCCCCTGCTCAATGCACATGCGTACGCACGCACTGAAGCAGCAGCCGCAGCCACTGCCAGCTTGAAGTCTTGCAAGGTGTGGAAACGGCCTGGGGCAAAAAGGGAGATGAGGAAATGCTGATCTATCTTGACGTTCCTCTAGACCTGTTCAAAGGATGCACACCTTGCAAAAAACTGGCGGCATCCAAAATAGGGTCAGGTGCTTTATAGGAACTAGCCATGGGGAGTGCTGCACATGCATTGGCAGTGATTAGGTGAAAGGACAAGCCCACGGACGTGGTTACATGGTCAGGCATAGACAATAGACAATGATGAGACATGTTGAGCAATAGGTAGGATTTGGTAGCTCGGACTGCAATCCAAAGCAACGGCAACAATCGTACTTTGTAAATTTGCTACTAAAAAACAGGATATTTGTGTGTGCATTGTAACGGTTCATTACAAAGGCTGAAATGTACCTGACAATGCGCTGAGAGCAACGTCGCGCAGCGGGTATTTCAGGACGCGTGCTTTTTGTTTTTGCTGCCCTGCTCTCCTGTTGTCAACCTTAGCTGCTTCACGAGCTGCTGTGCTGTGGCCCTGTTGGCCATGAAGATTACCCATTTGAGGCTGTCCTGGCTGTTGCTGTTGCTGCTGCTGCTGCTGCGTTTGCTGGTGAGCAGGAAACAAAGCCTGGCTCAAAATGGAAGCAGAACGGCTGCAAGATTGGTCATTCAGCATGCGCCACGCAATCTGCCTGATGCGCCCCTGCAATAACATACCAGTAATTTGTAAATCGAAACACAGAGTAAGAGGTCATCAAGAGGATTGGCAAGACGGCAGGGGGATAAGCTGATAGCAACGCTGGCTACTTTTTCCATTGTCAGAGTAGGCGTACAGAAGCACAGATCGCTTCAAATGTTTGCTCTTAAGTGTTCAAAATAATTCACGTACGTAATAGCTTAGCATAGATTGCCTCACATGATCAGCTGTAAGTTAATTGACCTGAGACTGTACAACATCATTTCCCATACTTTGTATAGATCCACCTACAAAATTATGCACGTGATTCAAGTCTATTTACCTGTATGACGTCCAAAAGCTTCAGCCCCATACACTGCTCCCCTGTTTCCTCAACTGTCAGGGATGGCCCCAGTGTTTCACAACCTTGCTTTCCTGCTAAAGACTCCACGTCAGCCAAGGTGGTATGACCAGCTGCAGAAGCCCCTTTGTTGGCAAACCCTTCCTCTTCCTCTTCCCTCCTTTGCCCGGCCTGAAAAGAGGGAAGAGGTTGGGACGCTGATGCCACTGCTGCACTGCGCTGCGCCGCCTTGTGGACTGAGCCAGCGTCCACTCTGTCCAAGGTAATCACACCCTGGGTTTGGCCAAAGAAGTTGAGAACCTCGGACGGCAGAGCAACGGCAGGGAGGCGGCAGGTTGCCAAGACGACCACAGGCTGCTGAGGAGGTACCTGACAAGTGCAGTTTGAGTGATTTTTTATGCTGTGTGAGGTAGGCAGGGCTCCATTGGTACAAGTGCTGTGCTCTTTACCAATGAGTAGTAATTGTCTGGCTGCCCGTTGTCTCTATTGCGCATCACAGGGCCTTGAGGAGCATGTGAGGGTTAGCGCTGAGCGGAAAGTATGTGCAACTGTATTGCAGTTTGCTCTGGCTTGCATCATTGTTGCAAGACACGTGAGTGTGCCGAGCTTGGCAAACGCATACGCACATGCACATTTATAATGAGCGACGCAAATGCGGCGTATGTGCTGTTGCGTGGGTTTGTACCCACTTGAGGTGGGACTCATAGCTCAGCTGCGTGCAATGCCTTACGTGGACCTGCCTCTGCAGACTTGTCAAAGTGTTGTATAGAAGAGCCTTACACTCTGTCCATGCACGCAATCCGTTAGGAAAACAAGCCTGGACATCTCCCAGTCTCTGCCACCAACTGACCCTGTTCACCTTATTCAAATCATCTCAACTTGTAGGTACAGGTCCACAGCTACACTGATTAACCAAAAACACACCTGACCCTGTGCTTGCATGAAGACGGTCCACAAAGGAGCGGCCTGGCAAGACACGCCACTTTTTACTTGTTCATGGCCCAAAGGGTGATGCCCACCATAAGGCTGTGCACCCTGGAAGGGCCTGGCAGCACTACCCCTACCGCCCCCTCCCTCAGTATCCTCCCCCTGGCCTTGGCTCAGCAGCCTGTTGGTACGTTTGCAGAGAAGCTAAAGAAGGTGAGAACGCACACTGCAGCATTTGAAGAGAGGCAGCATTGCCAAGTACAATCCCAGCAAGTCAGACCAAGGAGGAGAACAACAAAATGGTGAGGAGAAATTTTAACTTACATGTGCAGGGCAAACTAAGTGCTATGAGGACATGCATAGTCTGACCTTGCAGGAGGTGCACCCTCAATTAAGGTCAGTGCATAGTGCCCCTAAGCAATCCGCGACTCTAAACAAGTCGTTGAGAGTATCTTCAACTCATTGACAGGTTTTACCTCCCCCTACCATCTTGTCAGCGCCACTGCCACCCACCCCTACCTCACTATTCCTTTTGCCTTTGCCAAGTCCCAGAGGGGGGACACTGGGCAAAAGCCAAAACATGCACCTTTTTGCATGACAGGTGCAACTACTCACACATCACTTCATCAAATTGGACCCAACCTAGCTTCATACTAATGCTGACACTTTAAAAGCTACCCGAGCATGTGCTCAGATTTAGACAAGTCGCCCTGCGTACAGAATGACAAAACTAAAAGCACCTGTACCCTAGATGGGTGCTTTCAAGGGGGAATGGCACATTAATTTGCATACCTCGCCAACCACTTTTCTTTTTGCCCCATTTCTCTTGCAATGATCTTTATTTACTCTAAGGATTCCAAAACACCAAAAATCACTCAATTTGATGCGCTGGCTGGTCAGATACAGCATATGGCTGCTCAAAAAGTAGGGTTCACGCCGCGGTTGATTAGGTATGGCTCCCGTAATTTGCACGTTTCAAGCTCAGCTGCATTGGAATCAGATGCATATCAGAGCTGAGCTTGAAACGTGCAAATTACGGGAGCCATACCCTAGGAGCATGCAAAAAGTATACCCATTTTGGGCCTCAGTGTCCCCCTTTGGAAAAGTCCTTTTTCTTCTGAACTACGTCTGATCTGTTAAACCGTGCCACATGAGTTGCCTTTCGCCCACCCACAAACACACAAACACACACACAGTTGTAAATACGGACAAGCACACACTCAAACACACACGGCAAGCACACACAAATATACGCAATCACTGACACACCACCCTCATTCCCTTTTTCACATGCTCAAGTAAACCCAGGGATGTGTCATAAAGTCATTTGGGACGTTCATTACGGTAAAATACGATAGTATTTTGAAGCAAAAATTTAAGTGCCAATCTTTGACCCAAAATGGACCCGATTCGCCCCAAATTAACCCAAAACGTTCCCAATTCTTCTCCAATATATTATATGTTATTATTACATTAATAATAGCATCAAAGGCTCACTGAAAGGCCGTTGCTAAGGCGGAATTTGCCTAAAAAGGCCAGAAAACGGCAAAAAAGGCAAACGTTGCAATCGTATGATACGGTCCAATTTGTTCACTATGGTAAAATATGCGTTAAATACGACATGGCGTATTAAAAGAATATGCCGTATGACACATCCCTGAGTAAACTCATTTGCTCAATTACTTGCCTGCAATTACATTTGCACTCTCTCACACCCAAGCACACATGTACACACATGCAAACACGCATACGCACACAAATATACACATAGATGCGCATACATACACAGAAGTCACTTACCCACACACATACACAGAAATGCACACACAGTGAACACCCACATATTAACACTCAAACACACCTGTTCATGAGCTGCCTGGAACGTCCCACTGCAGCTTCTGCTTCCTGACTGCCCCGTCCAGAGCCCCTATCACGGCAGCTTCCTGAGCCCCCATCTCTCTCCCTTCCGTCCATCACTAGAGGTGCTCTATGGCTTGCTAGCGTGGCAGCAGACTGAGGGTGGTGCGTCTGCGGACAATGTTGAACAGGCTGTGCTGCAGGGCAGGAGGGGGAGAACGGTTGCTGTGGTCCCTGCGCAATTTGCACCTGCTGCCTTAGCTGTGGCTGCGGTTTTTCCTGCACCACGCCCTCTATAGCCCACAACTGCAATTAGAGGAGCAGCGCTAAGGTGGATTAGGATAATGAGATGCAGAAGGCAGCCTCAAGGAATGCTGAATTCTGAGTCAAGTACACCGCCCTGCGGTTTAAGTAAAGCTAGGTAAAGGATGAAGATGAGTGATACTTAGGGTTGGCCAGAACTGTATACATACACCGTATATGACGTATTTTTGGTGATTTCCCTGCCAAAAATACCGTATATACACCATATATATATGGTTCTGGCTAACCTTAGTGATGCTAGGTATTCCCCAAAATGACAAGGTTAGGAACAGGCATTTGAACATGACATGTATGTGACTGGTTAAGGTGCACAGAAATGGACAAGGTAATGCGTCAGTCCCTGATTGTCTGTTACAAACCCGCCAGGAACTACAAGGGCATTGTTTGTACATTTATGCGATTTCCTCCAGTTGTAAAGCGTTGTAAAGTGGATTGAATCATTTCTCAAGGGATCAACACAGCTTGCCTTGGCCAGACTCAACCCCCTCTTCTGTACAGACAAAATGCACGTGCAAAGTGTGTGCGCTGCACACCTCAATGCGTGGCAAGTACAGCACAAGGGGAACAGAAGGTGCAGCTGTAGCGTGCGCATCTTGAATTGCCTTCACCATGCCAGCCAAAGGGTCGCCCTCTCCCAGTAGAAACAGTGAGGGTAGGCTGATACGGACAACCTGAGGGCGTTAAAGAGGGAGTACGTTTGTGTGTGTATGCGTGTACGTATGCGTGTGTGAATATGTGTACGTGATTATGTGCGTGTACATGTGGGTGTTTGTAAATGCGTGTCTGTTTGTGTATATGTGTTTATGTGTGTTCCACCAGGTGAAAATGTGGAGCGAGACACTCTGTGCTTTGAGTAGGGATTAGGGGGTAGGGTGTTCATGTAGGAAGCCATAACGTTTTTTGAGCAAAATTGCATCGAGCACCATAAACAAATTTTCACGCAAATAGAGGACCCAATAGGGTCGCAAATCACGTAGCAGCAGCTCAACCACACCATTTGCAAAGCAATTGCAGGCTTGCCATCTCAACTCCTAGCCTCGCACATCGAGCCTTGCATGTTGACAAGCACTGTCCCTTGTTACATTCTGCCAGCTTTTCAGCAGCTGGCAGAATGAAGTTAGCTAGCAGCACATGCACTACAAGCATCGGTTGTGTGTGAGGGAATACTTTGCTAAGAAAGGTACAATTGGTTTAAACGACCGATGAGAGGGAGGCCTCAACCTGTTGAGGCCTCCCTCTGATGCACCTAACACCTGATCCTTGCATCTCTCCGTTGGTGCAGGGAATACCATATGGAGCTCATACATCAACCCATTCAGTGCACTCAGCACCCTCTACCTTTGCACCCTCCAGCAGCTGCATCCCTGCCTCAGCTATCCAATCGCAGCCCTTCCCATCCCCTGACCCTGATGCGGCATCTTCACACGTACAAAGCATGAGGCAAGCAGGGGTCGAGGGAGCGGGCAGCAGACCGGGCTGGTGCTTTACACTTTGCTGGTGTTGCTGCTCTTGCTGCGGGTGTGGCTGTTGCTGCTGCCGTTCTTGCTGCTGCTGCTGCTGCTGCTGCTGCTGCTGCTGCTGTGGATGGTGGTACTGCTCCTGCTGTGAAGGAGGAGACAAAGGAGCAGGCTCGACAAGCCCTACTGCTACACATGCAGCCTCAAGCCTGTCTAGCT
>Ga0307974_1001514_pt1 | contig 16037 bp, 17 predicted proteins | sample OrgLakmetagen784_FD_201812 | JGI IMG/M metagenome (GOLD analysis project Ga0307974, IMG submission 201812) | Saline water microbial communities from Organic Lake, Antarctica - #784 | ecosystem: Environmental > Aquatic > Non-marine Saline and Alkaline > Saline | place: Antarctica: Organic Lake... | reverse complement strand
CAGTAGCTGGCGGGAGAGAAATGTCAGAAATTTGATTGACTGCTGCTTTGTGTGCTAGGTGGTCTGCACCCTCATTGCCAATAATACCAGAGTGAGATTACAAAGTGAAGGTGAGGATTGTATTAAATTACAATGTCCTTGAGTTGTTCCCTGTGCAAGTGGTGGAGTACAGCCATTGGGTTCAATAGCTGTTTTCTAATCTGAAAGAGCACTGTCTGTAGCAATTTCATTGTGGCCTTTTTGTACCGCTACTAACACAGCTGCAAGTTCAGCTCTGTTTATGGTGAGTGTGGGGCCGCTGCCTCCAGGATTGATAATGACGGTATCACTATAATTAGCGTCTGTAGTGGGGGTGAAAATGCCAGCGCCTATTTGTTGGTCACTGGTCTCGTCTTGCATGGCACTACCGTCAGTGTAAGTGATTAATTTTTAGTTTTGTACTTTGGGAACTTGTACTGGTCGACGTTTGCGTTATAAAGCGTTTGCCACTGGCTGATGTTAGCAGCAATGGAAGTATCTGGGTGTAGGAGTTGAAATCTCTTCCTCTGCTTGTTCTTGCATTTCACACGAGCAGTGCCAATCAAGTGGGCACTATTGTTACAAGTTCACGTTGCTTCAATAATTGTCTGCTTGAGATTGTCAAGCCAAGCTGGGTTGGATTCATACAGGGCTTGTTTCCCTTGATTGTTCCAGACGACAATTAGCTACAGTTTATTTTTCTTGTTGTGCTGAGGCTGGGGTGGAGCGTCTAACCAAACTTTTGTAGGGTTTAAGAGCATGCTGGCTGCAGAAAATTTGGCTAGAACGCATGTATGCTCAGGGTAATCGTTCATCATCATATCATGTACCCGTTCTTACTCCAGCCAAGCCAATCAGGGAGGAGCAGGAGTGTTGCTGTAGCTTCTTGAGTGGAGTTTGCTGATTGAAGTGCATGTCCTACAAGTGAATGTAGGAGGTATTTGCAATAATTCGATGGCAAAAGGAGAAGCCTGTGGATTTTAATGTCAAAGGCATTAGTGCTTGCCCCAATTACTGTGTCTCTGATATTTTCGCTCCAGTAGTTTTGGTAACTAGGGTCAAAATCTAGGGGGCTAGCGAATTTTTGCCTCGTAATTAGTGCCCAGTTTTGGAAGGAGGTCGTAATGTGCCTCGGGGTGCAGTACGTATTGGAATCTCTTGCCTTCTTACCAATGTTGTTAACTGAGCTCATTTGAAATTTATACCTTTGTAGCAGACCTACAATTTCAGTTGCCGCGTCTTGCACAGGTGGTTGTGTAGTACTGCGTAGGCCAATCCGTTTGGATTGGTTGTAAGCATGTAGCAAGATGTTAAGACGTTCTAGGGATAGCATGCCTGTGCACTTGCCGTGGATGTCATACGCACAGGCTGCTTGACAGGTTATGTGTTCAGGGATTTTGGGTTCACCCTCTGAGTCTTTATTAGATCCTGGCTTGAGAAGGTCCACATCCCGCACCCAGATCTCACATTTCCAGGTGGGTTGAATGTTTGCTTGGGAATTGACAGTGTCTGTGATAAAGATTGCCTTGTCTCTGATGTTTTGGCCTTGTGACGAGTCCCACATATTTTCAAAGTGCTGGGTACAACCATCATAGCCTTGCTTTGTCAGACTGTCAATTTCTTGGTCTTTTGATTGGGCATTTAGCTGAGTGCTAGTATCAGCATTTTCATAGCTGCTATCTACATAGGCTTTAAAGTCAGGGTTGGCTAAGAGCAGTTCTGCTGCTTCCCATGTGGGTTGCCAGATCACTTTCTATCATCTTGATTTTCCATAGGATTTTCTGGTGTCCATTTCCGCTTGGGTTAGGTCAGTACAGGCTGGGCTGTGCCAGTCTTCACTATTTTCTGCGGCTTGCCTTGCAGTGTGTGAGCAAGCATTCAGGTCGGTCAGACATTTCCAATGGTAGGTGCGTTGGCACGTATCACATTGTGGCATATAATCATAGTTTTCTTCTCTTTCTGGATGCTCTTGGCTGACCGGGCTCCAGCAAATTTGGCAGCAATCGTCTACCTTTTGGCTTCTCGGAAAGGGCTCTGTTTTTGCTGCTTTCAGCCCTGTGCTCTGGAACAAGGGTAACGCCCATTCTTCAATAGTAACAGGTTGTAATTGAATTTTGTATTGCGCCTGTGAAGTTGCGTTGGTGTTAGGTTTAGGTTTGCTTATTTGCTGCCAGTCTAACACCTCCTGGATTTGATAATCATACTTGAAAAATGTGTTACAGGCCTTGACATTGCCAAAAAGAGCCGCGTTGTAATGTTTATAATGTCATATTTTGGTTACCGCAGTCTTACCTGGTTGCAGAGGCTCTGGAGAATTAGGTAGTGGATCAGTGGGATTTTCAGTGAGCTCCTCAGCGAGCTCCTCAGTGAGCTCCGAAGTGGATAGGATTCCTCTTCTGCCTTTTGTTAGGTTGTGATGAGGGGTTGTTGTCGGTTCGTATTTTGGGAAGGAGTATTGGGTTGTGTGTTGGAGCAGCCTGGATTATGTCCTACTTCCTGTCTGCCTCTGACTTTTGTGTCTTGTTCTCCTTGTGGAGACTGTTCGCCGGGCAGAAGTTTGGATCTGTTGGCGTTGCGAAACCTGTACGTCTGACCAGGCCCATCCTATGGGAGTGTAAGCCTTAATTGCATCTAAAGCAGTAGCATTGATATTCCTAACCTCTTCTTCTTTGTTATATGCCTGGTAGGCTGGTAGGCTATGATGCTAGGCCAGGCATAACTGGCACGATCGCTGTGCGGATTATGTCCATTGTTTGTTTAGGGCTAGCAAAATATTTATTTAGTCGTTCTAGTTTTAAGGACAGCTTTGCAGTCATGTGTGTCAGTTGGTGTGACCAGTTGAGGTCCATTGTGATGTGTACCCCAAGGTATGGGAAAGGATCGTCAGGACTAAGGAACTGTGCGACTTGGCCTTGCACTAAGACCTTGTTTGCCAGCTGGTGGTGTGCAAAGTCGGCCACTGAAGTGTTGCCACGCAGAATTTTGTACTCATCGCTATGGATTTTCTTGGTTTAAAGTGGGTATTGCCAGTGGTGAGGTTTTCGTAGCACATGTTTGGAGTGCAGTCTTGCTGTGGCATTCATTTATGAGGTTCACAACTTTGTTTGCCATGTTTTCTACACATATAGCTGCTGGGGATACTTGAAAGTGTGTCAACCTGTTTGGTATTTTGGCAAACTTGTCTTCCAGCCGCGCAAGGTGCCTTTGTGCTGCGTGCGTCGTGCATAGTATTTAATTGTGGCAGGAGTTCTGCATGCTGGATGGTGGGCTGATAGGTAGGATCTTTAAGGGCGCACTGCAGTCTTTCTTGGCCACATTATTTAATTAGGCGGAGCAGGACCTTTTCTCTTTTAGTTGCCGGTGCTTGCTGCTGGATGTTCTTGACTGCAACCCTACGGGAGGAGAGGGGATGTTTGCTATGAGAGGAATGTGGTCGCTGTGTTTGCAACCTCTGTCATCTGGGTAGCAAAACAGTTAAGGATGTCTTTGTTTTTTACAAGAGCGCTAGGAAGAATGATGTCATCGAGACGGGTTGTAGTGTGGGAGTTGAGGGCAGACGAGCGAGGTGCACATACTAAAGGACTTAGCTCGTTTAGCAAGGTTATAATCGATAGGTGCAAGATGGTTTTGTATTGTGTGAATTTTTGGTAGTGGGCATCCTTTCGATAGGAAATATGACTAGATCTGTCATTTCCTTTAAAGGTGGCGTTCATATCCCCCAGGATAATGGGATTACATTTTTGTAAATTGATGACTTGGTTAATCTCAGAGGCAATGTTGTCTCTTTGCTGGAGTGTTGAGGTTGAGTCTTGGGTCTTGGGAAGGCCAGTAAGTGGAGAAAAGTATGATGGGAGGACCGGAGGTTTCTAGGCGCACTGCTAGAAGTCTCCCACTGACGGTCTGAGGAGTTTCTTGAGTGGTTAACGCAATGTTTTTGCGCAAGCATATTAGGGTACCGGCACTGCGATGCATGTGGGCACTGCCACCATGAGTACTCTTTCAACAGGGGGTACAGCCAGGATGGTGGGTCTATATTGCTAGTAACCTTTGTTTATGTGAACGAGATAATATCTGGGTCGTGGTGCACAATGAGAACATTAAGGTCGTCTTTGCTTTTGTACATGCCTTTCACGTTCATGGTGATTGCTTTAAGGCTAGATATTAGGCTATCTGGCCTATTTGTGGGGTAGATATGGTTAGCCTGGTTTATTTCTGGTTTAGGGTCAGCTGAGTCTTCTTCTCTGGGTTGGTAGTAATTCCATCTTTGTGGGCAACTTTCCTGGGGGTATCTAGTGGGGTCGGCTAAAGCAAGGACAGAGCCGTGGGATACGTGAAAAAAAAACTACGCAGGCAGTGAAAACCACTTCTTACAATAATTAAGGAAGAGGAGCCACTTTATTACCGAGTACCGTAAAGCTCCTCCACCGTGAAAAGGAAAGGAAATATCAATGGGGATCAGGAGGGTTGCAGGCTTGGCCTGAAACCGGCTTCTGATGAGAGTTAATACCAGTACTGGAAAGAGCACATCTGCCTAGTATGGACAAGTTTAGCAGCAAAGTTCACGGAGTGCACATAGAGCTCGGAGGCAAGCTTCGTAACTCTTTGAGAATCGAGACCCAGTTCTTTGAAAGGCTTCAGAGTGTGGGTGTTGTAGATGGTGCCGCCCACACCCAATTGTGGGATACGTGGTTCCAAATTGAATCTTATTTCTGGAGGCAGGGTCAACATATTTACCGTGTAGGTCTCGCCAGTCTTCATCAGTGCTTAGGTTAATTGGCTGCTCTTTTATTTATTTTGCGTTCGGTATGTCACAACAAATCATGGTACCAGCTTAACATGGAATGCAGGTATGAATCATATCTATAATGCATATCTGTCCGCTAAGCCCCCCTATAAAGGTGTTTCTAACGTCTTCTATGCCTCTCGACGTGTAAGAAGGAGGCGACATTTGCACTTGGACGCTGCTGATGGATGCGTCTGTGTGAGTTTACAGAGTTTACAGTGTCCATCAGCCAGAGACTCGGGCTGTAGGCCATCCTTGTAACCCTTGTAACCCTTACAGTGTCCATGTGAGAAAGAGCGATCCATCGAACACACACATGGGTTACTAGAGAGCCATCTGAACTTGTCAACAAAAAAAAATAGTTAATTTCTTATTTTTGGCATGTTATGTAGGTCAAGGGGAGATAGCAAACTCCCTACTACGAGGCTGAAAACAAGCCAAACCATTGCCCACATTATAAATCCCTGCAGGGGAAATCAGACGATTTGTCCATGATGCCACTGATTTAGCATGACATCTCAGTTGTTTTTGTACACAGGCAATCAGTACCATTATTTTGATCAAAAGCAAATAATGCACATGTCCAGAATTCTTCTTCAAACCGATAGCTATTTGCCAGTCCCACTTCACACTAATACCCTGCCACATGCAACCCTATTTGCACATCGGTAAGTTTTGTCGAGCCTAAATTGTGTGGTTACTACTTTTGTGTGGGGAGATCCTGCGGCGCTTGGACCAAAGCTTGCCCAGCCTGGAGCAGGGCATCTTGCTCTGGAGTGAATCCCCCTGCTGCCCTTTGACTTGCCAGAGCCTGCCAAGGTGAGGATGGAGAAGCTCAGTTGACACTGCATTGACTTGTACATTAACCCAGAATATTGCTATCAATTTAGGTCCGTGAGGGGGACATTGTGAAGTGTAACGTGAGCACGGATGTTACATCACGAATACAGAGTGTAGGGAGCTGTGTGCAATGCATATAACGTTATAATAATTGATCCTTGCTGCGTAAGTGTTTATGCTTCTCATTAATTTGTAAGTACACGCTGTGGCCGCTCTTAGAAAGCTTGGATTGATGGGTATGACTAAGAACTGCATTTAAGATGACCTCATTTCAGCTTGATCCTTTTGATATCAACGCTCCTGTACCATATACACGCATAGAAACACAAACTCACAAAAGTAGTAGGCCCCCTCCTCACACAATTTCACCAGCATGCTCACAAAGTTATTTCAGAACAGCAATTGGGACCGCTATCAACGATCAGCTACTTCTTCCAGAGTGCCGTGAAGAGCAGCAGATATGGTGGTACTCAATGGTTGGAAGCGTTAAACGCAAACCAGAAAACAAGCTTACACATGTGTCTATAATTTTTATTAAGCCGTGCAAATCTTGAGTTCTCTGCAGCATGCAAAACTGTCCACCCTTGTTCTTATGCTTCTTTGCCTTTCTGCCACGTTGGTGCCTTGTTGCACGCAGGCGCGGGTGCCAGCATTCCAGCTGCATGCTCAATTCTTACGGTTTTGGCAAGGTATTTCTTCTTCTCCCCTTTATTTAGCAAATTTAAAAGAGTTTTCCCTTAGCTTACTTCTCAATTGCTCCTCAGTCCGCTACCCCTTTCCTACTCTGTAAATCTCCTCCTGCCTCTCTCAAGCTGTAACAGACCCTTCCCTTTTCCCTTTGATTGTATGCACTTTTTTAGAGCAATCATCGCTTGCTGCCCAATAAATTACACCTTGTTTACACGTCCAACTCCTAAGCTAAAGCCTTCTTTTCTCTGACTGCTTCCTGTGTTAGCGGCACAGAGCTCAACGCGTTGGTCAGGGCCGCCTGTTTCTGACCCATTATTCCAGCACCTTACCCTACCAATTGATCTAAGCTACAACACATTATTTCATTTTCATACCAATTAATCTAAGCCACAACACTTTATTTCATTTTCATACCAATTGATCTAAGCTACAACACTTTATTTCATTTTCATACCAGTTGATCTAAGCTACAACACTTTATTTCATTTTCATATGGTTCCTTTCTCAGCAAAACACTGTAAGCTTTCTCTTCAAATCTGAGCTTTTGGATTTATCTGTGGCCGACACCAGTCAGCAGCCGATTAGCCGAACAACCTGGCTTAAGGTCAACCCCCCTCGTAACTATTAATTATATTTCTATGCAACTCACCTCCATGGTCTCCACGGCCTTTGCAAGGGCCTCCTGCTGCTGCTTCATTGCCTCCAGCAGCTGCTCTGAGTTTGCTGCCATCTGGCTTGTGTTGGAGGCCAGGACAGCGGTGTTGGAGGCAATGCCACCATCCTTCAGGAACAAAGAACGATAACAAAGGAATCCCTTGAGTTAGGGGTCGCATTCCATCTCATTTGTGTCGAAGGTTGCTTACCAACCTTTGGAGGCCACGCCTCCATCCTTTGGAAACAAAAACGAGAATGAAAGAATCTCATGAGTTCAGTTGCACTCTATCTCATTACTTACTAACCTCTACAAAAAAACCTACAAATTAGTCACAAAAAAATCCATTTCCGTTTGAAGGTAATTAAACTGGTCACGGGTCACTGTCTGCATCCTTTGTACAAAAGGAAGATTTAAAGCATCAAGGGCTGTAGAATATTGAATTGAATATGCCACCATTCAAGATTTAAAACAGTGAAAACCAGAACGTATTTGCAAGCAGAGCTGATGAAGAGGCACAAGGTGATCTGGAGAGGTATTTGCAGTATTCGCGTTCAAGGGATACATAGGTAGCAAGAGGTTGGGAATTGCGCTGCAAACAGGCCTTTGCTCTTTGACTTCTGGCAATGCAGGTTGAGGGGAATGCAGGAAAGGTGTGTGTGGAATACCCCATAAAAAGGACGCATCGCAGAGGAGTGCCTATGTCACATGCAAATAAGCTGCAAGCATCTGCTTCTGTTACCCCATAAAAAGGACACATCGCAGAGGAGTGCCTATGTCACATGCAAATAAGCTGCAAGCAACTGCTTCTGTAAGCCGCTTCTGTAAGAATTACAGGCAGGCGGGTGCAGGAAGCTTAGGAGAGCTGATAAATAGAGTTGGCCAGAACCATATATACAGTGTACATACGGTACTTTTGGCTTGGAGATCACCAAATATACGGTGTATATATACCACGTATATATACAATTCTGGCCAACCCTACTGACAAAGCAAGCAAGGCTTCCATAGGTAATCTGAGTGCGTAGTTGAGGAGTGCCACACACAAAGCTCTCCTTTGTTTTCATAAATGTAATGATTGCAGGCAAGCAGGTACAGTTGGATCTTAGTGCTATCAATGCAGGCAGACAGGTTGTATGGCCTTACGTATTCTGCTACAGCCAAGAATTAATAAGTTGGTATCTGACACGGGATGAAAGGGTCAGCTCGTTTATTCTTCACAAAACAGGAGGTCAGCAAATGAATGAATGCACCACACAAACACATACAAGGTACGGCTGGTAGGGCACACTCTATATATCTTATCCCAGTGATGAAGTATTAACGCTATAGTACAGCAAATTTACCTCGTATGATAAATGGATTTTGGTCTAATATTACCAACATCATTATATTTTATTCCTACCGTTATTACTATTCAAATTTGTAATGCACAAAGTGCCCACTGCACTTGGACATTGAACTCCTACAATGCACCAAAATATTTTAAAGGAAATTTTAAATGTGACACCCACACCCACGCTCACATCCACATCCACGTTCATACCAGTATTTTTTTTAAGGCAACATGTCAAGTCGATCGACATGAAAACATGGATTTCCGACTTTTGAAATGGACATAAAATCAAGATTCTGGGGGTGCCAACGAGCCCCTGTGTAATACGACGGATGTGGTTAGAGGGCCTTTGAAAGCCCTCACGCACTACAAATTCCAAAATTTTTCCAAACATTTTAATATCATGTTAAAATAAACGACATATCCACCCAAAAAGCCCAAAGTTGCAAGGGAAAAAGTGATGGGAAGTACTTAGGGGTTCGTAGGCCCACAAACAAGTTCAGTGGCTTGAGCATCCAGTCTCTGAGGGACAGCCCCAGCGCAAGGACTGGCCGAGTGATGGGGGGGGGACGAAAAGAATTGGTTTTCTGAAATCACTGCAGCATCACCCCCCTTCATATGTGAGAGTATGTTCAGCACGCTTGAGTACATCATGACCCCCAGCGCACTAGGCCAAATGCGCAGCACCTGAATTGTTGCACATGGGGGTTAAAGCATGCGGCGTGGTGTCCTTCCCTCACCCAGAGGCTGGCTCAGGCTAAGAAGCGCTGTGGTATCAAATAGACAAACTCACACGTTAGAATGAAGGGGGCTTTCAGGCCCTACCTTCAAATTCAGACAAATTTGTCTGTTCCAAAGCATTGCTTCCAGATCACCTACACACTAAATGCATACACCATTTGTCGGGAGGCCAAAGGCCTCTCGGCGGGCTGGGGCAGCAAAAGAAAATCGACATGAGAACCCAATTTCTCAAATTGCAGATTTGGAGGAGACATGAAACCAAGGTTTTCGCAAATCCTTAAAAAACACTGATTCATACCCACACCCACGCTCACGCTCACATCCACACCCATCCACCCACACCCACACCCACGCCCACCCACACATACTCGCACACCCACATCAGACATGTCTTGGCCCTCTTGCACACATACACACAATCCTTGCAACTCACAAAGTAGTGGAAGAAGAGGCTCATCACGATCTCAATGGCAATCAGGATGGTGATGACGTTCTCTATGTAATGTGTTTGCTGCATGCAAACAGGGTTGTATGTAGTGCGTTTGCTGCTTGCAAACAGGGTCTTTTGTAGTGTGTTTGCTGCGTGCAAACAGGGTTGTATGTAGTGCGTTTGCTGCTTGCAAACAGGGTCTTTTGTAGTGTGTTTGCTGCGTGCAAACAGGGTCGTTTGTAGTGTGTTTGCTGCTTGCAAACAGGGTTGTATGTAGTGTGTTTGCTGCTTGCAAACAGGGTCTTTTGTAGTGTGTTTGCTGCGTGCAAACAGGGTTGTATGTAGTGTGCTTGCTGCGTGCAAACAGGGTTGTGCGCAGCAAACCTTCAACCCCTTCACATAGGAGAGAGGACAAGACAGTGCCCATAAGCCACGAAAAAAGTCACCCGTGCAGTCCATGAGTGTGACATGGCTTGTGATTTATGACTTTAAAATGGCTTATATTTATTGGCATGGTTTGAGCTGAGGCGCATGATGGTACGCACACACACACACACACACTGTAGCAGGATACAATTTTAGGTCCGTCCAGAACCGTGTAAGCACACACCGCCGGTATACAAGGACATATCCCTGCCACGTATATGTATCGTATTTACACCGTCAATATGTAAATATGTGTGATTGTGGCCAACCCAGTGTTTATTGCAGCACAAATAGGTACGAAGCAATACAAAAAACACACACTCTGCGTCCGCACACATTCACACAATCACACACATGACACAAAATGTATGTACTACAAGTGAGGTGGGTGATCTATTACTTGGAGAGTGTTAGGACAAAGTCTGTGAACCTCGAACAAATAAGGGCAATAGCAACACATGAAGACACTAGGTTCAACCAATATACACATGCACAAATACCCAAACACACACACACGCACACATACACGCAAAAAGACACTAAGTTCAAGCAATATACACATGCACATATACCCAACCACACACACACACACACACGCACGCAAAAAACAAAATTCACACACACACACACGCACACACACAACACACAAAGCACCACCCACCGTGCTCCTCCTTGTTTCCAGCATGTCATTCGTTTTGGTCGTGATTTTGCCCATCTTCTTTTCCACCTGCCCCTGCCGCTTCTCTATGTCAAAATATAAGCGCAGTCCCTGAACACAAAAAGGAAAAGTGAAATCAAACAGAGTGAAATCAAACAGAGTGAAATCAAACAGAGTAAAATCAAACAGAGGTGAAGGGGGACAACACGCCTGAGAAGCCAAACACACACACCTGAACATGCACTTGACCACGAGGACTCAAGAATGTGCGTTAGATTTATTTTGTAAGCACTGGTTAAGCCACGGAAGACATCAAGGCCTGCTTGTTTGCCTCTGAAGCTGGCAACCAGGTTCCAACAGTTGTGTATGTGTGTGCGTGTGCGTGTGTGTATGTATGTGTCTGTATGTGTCTGTATGTGTGTGTATGTGAGTGAGCCAGCACCAGGGCTTATATCATAGCGTCTGTATGCATGATTGCGCATGCAGTGTGTACATGTGTGAGCAAGTGCACGCTCTTTTGAGCCTCATACCTGCCACGCAATGTCATGCTTATCGCTCTCCCAAGGGGTGTGGCTTTTGTCCATCAGCCCGAGCTTACTCATGAGTCGGATTTCAAGGGTGCTTGCATTGGTGAGCAGCAGAGCCAGCTCGCCCTGATCAATTTCAGTGTACGCTTGAGCTGCAATGCACAAGTGAATAGGTGAGGTGGTGAGCTCTTTTTTGCTAAAGCTGCAGTGCACGCACGCAAATAGAAGAGGTGGTGAGATCATTCCTGCTTAAGCTGCGGTGCACGCACGCAAATAGAAGAGGGGGTGAGCTCTTGCCTGCTAAATTATTAGCAGGTCTAGCTCGCCCTGAGGTTGCCAGGACATACACATGCCTTGTTCCAGGAAACGCTGTGTTCAAATTACCCTGTTGTATTTGCTTGTATGACACAATCATCAAGCCTTTTCAAAAGTGAGCCTTATACTCACTTGGAGAGGGCTTGCCAAAACGGACACACGCCTTGTGCCAGAGGTCTCGCAGAAAGGAGGGAGCGAACTGTAGAAGACAAAAGGCGACGAGAAAGTTGGTGGTGCGAGCAGGATAAAGCTGAGGGGCACTCAAACCACCACGAGCTCACGCAGTAGGTGAGGTGAAACACCATAGGCAGTGGCAGGAAGGAGGGAATATACAGGAGGAAGTGGAAGGACAAAGGGAAAGTAGGTGGTGCAAGTATAGGATGGTGCAGAAAGTAGGGTACATGTGCTCATCATTTGCGCGTCTGGAAAGGAAGCTGGAACACCACAGGCTCGCGCAGGCAGGAAGAAGGAGAACACAAACTGGAGGAAGAAACAAACGACAAGATGGAAGTTCATGGTACAGATAAGTAGGGCTGGCCTCACCATATACATACGTGTATATATATGTGTGTGTATGTACGCTATGAATAGCAGGGAATTCATCAGATATAAAGTCATATACGGCTTATGAATGTAAGGTTCAGGCCAACCCTACATATAAGGGTAAAGGAAAAGAACATTGTGAGCGTACAGGGAGCCGAAATGATATAGGCTCATGCAGACAGTAAGGAGCGAATTGGAGGAAGAGACAAAATGACATGGGTTGGTGGTGAAAGGCTTTACTTGGGGTGAGACAAGCAAACTGCAACAGAAGCAAGCCTCACCAATCTTAACATAAACCATATACGCATGCACACATATGCACATACACACACACAAACACACACAGTACCCACAGTAACACACGCGTGTACAGAACACACACCTTGTGCGCCATTTTTTGCAGGGGCCCTTGGTGGGTGGCCTTTCTGAGCTTGTCCAAGTTCTCCTCCAACTTCCACAGCATTTTGTCTACAGTGCTGCAAAGCAGTACACCACACATACACCACACATAAATTAAGGTCATACTCCACATCATTTTGTCCACAGTGCTGCAAATCAGTGCACCACACATAATTTTTAGGTCCTACTTCACAACATTTTGTCCACAGTTCTGCAAAGCAGTACACCCCACATGGTTCAAGCGCCAGCTACCAGAAAGGTGTGGCCCTCAACCTCATGCACCGCAGCCTGAACTCACTCATGCACCGCAGCCTCAACTCACTCATGCACCGCAGCCTCAACTCACTCATGCACCGCAGCCTGAAATCACTCATGCACCGCAGCCTGAACTCACTCATGCACCGCAGCCTGAACTCACTCATGCACCGCAGCCTCAACTCACTCATGCACCGCAGCCTCAACTCACTCATGCACCGCAGCCTCAACTCACTCATGCACCACACATACACACACACATACACACACAGAGGCGTGGCTGTTTACAAAGCACGCTCAGAGCCTTTCAAAGGGCGCCGTTGAGAGCGTCCACGCGGCATCAGAACAAGGGCATGATTATTTGCACTCCAAACACTGTTGTATGAAGTGTGAACACAAAGCACCTTATGCCACCACCCTTTTACCTGGCCTTTATTTACCTCGCTTACACCCACATCTTAATAAGGGCCTACACCCACATCATAGTTATTGCTTATAACTACACTAGTTATGGCTTACACCCACATCTTAGTTACAGCTTTCCAATTTAACCCCGTTCCTTGGTGTCCAGGCACCATCACCGGTCTTGGTATTCAAGACCTACACAAACCCACTGTCTAGGACTAACACACACACACACACACACATTGTCCAGGACTCACACAAACCCACTGTCCAGGACTAACACACACACACACACATATTGTCCAGGACTCACACAAACCCACTGTCCAGGACATATACACACACACATTGTCCAGGACTAACACAAACCCACTGTCCAGGACTAAAACAAACACACTGTCCAGGACATATGCACATACACATTGTTCAAGACCTGCATAAACTCATTCCCCACACCTGCAGTGCCCTTGCCCTTGCGTTTGAAGCAAGGCTTGGTGGCGAGCGCCGTGATTGCAAAAGCTTACACCTTACGCCACATGCCTGCCTGACTGTTGATGGATGTTTAAGTAACACACACCTTGTGAATGAGTTACACACCTTGTGTATGAGTAACACACTCTGAGTTCACACTCTGAGTTCCCACTCAGAGCAACACACTATGAGCAACACACACCTTGTGTATCTGTATGAGTAACACACCTTGTGTAGACGTCAATGGCCACACTCTGTGCCATCACTCTGCTCAAGATCTCTGTGGTGCCTAGATCCCACTACATTATAGGGAAATGTGTGTGTGCGTGTGGATGTGTGTGTATAGATGTGTGTATGTGTGGGTGTGTAGAAGTGAGTAATTTTAGCGTTGAATGTGAGAAAAATGTGCATGTGTGCAAGAGAGGGAGCAAGCAAGTGAGAGGTGTGTGTGTATGCGTGTGTGTTGCTAAGAAGTTGCTTGCACATTACTGATGAAGCCAAAAAATCGAGCAAGATGTAACAGCGACAAAAATTGCACGCCTGCCAACAAAAACAGAACAAGAAGAAAAAGACAAAACAATTCACCTGCTGAAGGACCACCAAGTCTGAGATCTGAGTGAACGTCATCTTTACCATCACCAAAACAGAACAAAAAAAGGAATGGAGACAAAACACTGTTCACCTGCTGCAGGACTACTAAATCTGGGCCCTTGGTGAATGCCTTCTTCACGGCTGCGTGCACCTTCAGCTTGATCTCTGCAGCTCGCCAGCACATAGAAATGTTTAATTGCGTTAGAACACATGAAAAATAGGGGAAAACTACGCAGGCAGTGAAAAACCACTCCCCACATTAGTGTGGGAAAAGGAGCCACTTTGGTACCGGGTACTGTAAAATTCCTCCACTAAAGGAAAGAGAAGAAATGATCAATAGCAATGAGTGTGTCACATTCTTTGACCTTCATGAAGAAGGCCATAATCAACCAGCAGTGCTCCGATGGCAAAACACACGTGCAAACACACCTTAGGCCGCGGTTACACGTAAAATTTTTCCTATTTTTTTTCTTCAAAATTTTCCTTAAAATTTTCACTTTTAGGAAAAAAAATTAGCGGTCACACGTAAAATATTTTCGGATGACAAAAATAGAAGGGCTCCGCCCGCCCAAATTTCGAGCGGTAATTTTTGTGTTTTTTATTTCCATTTTCAAGCTCTCGCTTTTTCTTGCCCTCCCTGCTTCTACCTTGCAAGTCAATACAGTCAAACTTGTATTTTCTACTAAATTTGACAACACCTGAGACCATCTTTACCTGAATCCCCACTTGATTATTCCATGCAACCCTCTGATTCTAGCCTGCCAGAGTCGCTGCAACAGCTGAACGCATTTGAATTTGTCCGACAGTTCTGGCACACACGGAATTTGTCCGACAGTTCTGGCACACACGGAATTTGTCCGACAGGTCTGGCACACAGGCTGCTCTAATTCCTTTTTGGGTGTCTTCTTGAGTAGACTTTTTTGCAACACATGACTGTGTCCTGCCTTTTTCTCATCTGCGAGGCCGGCATATTTAGAAGAGTCAGATGCACTCTTCAAGATTCACAGAGTCTCTAGCAACAAGTCAGGAAGACAAGCAGTAGACGTAAAATAATAGTTTATATCAGCGGCACTAAAATGCCTGAATAAAGCCGGCCAAAAATCCCCTCCTCGGAGGTCTCCATGCAGCCACAGAAAGCGACAGCGCATGATAACTGCAAAATTCCTGAACGGTATCAAGTAAGAATTGAAACAGTAAGTTCTGCAATTCGAGGCCGTCACAACGCGCCGCTCCGCAGCCCTTCTCGTCACCAAAAGTCCGACCCTCACAGCTCGCCGCGCAACTGAGCACTCATACTTCGGATCTCGCGCTCTAATTATCTGACAGAATCTTACGCGGAACGGAATCCCGACTGCGGAGCTATTCAGGATCAAAGTCCTTCCAACCGACTCGGTTAAAACCCGGACTTCACAAATTTCTTAGAAATTTGGGTATATTTTTGCTCAGGGACCAAAAATATTTCCCAGCGGTCACACGCAAATTGTACAAAATATTTTTCATATTTTTATATTCAAATTTTAGCTCCCCAAATGTCGTATGCCGTGATTCTTGTTGCTTGGCTGGCCATGATGCCACAGCTAATGCCTAAACAGAGGACAGACTTCTTTGATTGGGCCATGTCAACACTTCTCCCAGCCGTCACCTGGTGTTAGAGGGTGGTAACCCATGTGCCCAACTCAGGGCTTGCCTTGCCCTGGTTACAAACATTACTCACAATATCTGCTTGGGTGTATGATCCCGGTCCTCCATGTCCTGGAGCTCTTCTTCTTCAGCTGCCTCCTCCTCTGCAAGGCAGCCTTTGCTACCCCCTTCTCTCGCTGAGCGCCCCTCCACCATCCCGTCCACATCCTCCTGCTCACCCTGCCCCTCCGCTTGCTCGCTCTCTCCCCCTTGCCCTGCCAGCTCATCTTCCTGCTGCCCTTCCTCATCACCACCGCTCTGGGACTGACTTGCCATG
>Ga0307974_1001513_pt1 | contig 16040 bp, 15 predicted proteins | sample OrgLakmetagen784_FD_201812 | JGI IMG/M metagenome (GOLD analysis project Ga0307974, IMG submission 201812) | Saline water microbial communities from Organic Lake, Antarctica - #784 | ecosystem: Environmental > Aquatic > Non-marine Saline and Alkaline > Saline | place: Antarctica: Organic Lake... | reverse complement strand
TGGGGCTGGTGTTGGTGCTGGTGCTGGGGCGGGGCCTGGGAGGGGAGCGGGGGGGGCGGAGGGAACGGGGGGGTCTTCTCCGCTTATTGCTGTTCAGTCACCCACCAAACTTATTTTTGCCAAACCCTGGAAACCCCGGAGCCTCTGAATAAACATATATTATATGATACCGATATCACGCCGGAGGGCAAAAAACGTTATTTACCCGGGGTGAGTTTGGAAAAGTACGGTATGGTAATAATATGATGGGGTTGCCTTACACCCTATAACTCTTCATCTTTAGTAATTTATTTGGCAAGACAAGTGTACAGGCAGATAGCTGCTCACATTCTGAGCAGTTGACACTCTTTTTATAAGTGTGGGGGGTCATGAAGGGGGGTTGGGAGGGAGGGGGGTATTTTGGGCCAGATGCCCAAAATTGACATGTGACTGTCAGAGTTTTTTAAACAGGCTCCTTCCCCAAAAACATCATTTAAAATGGAGAGGGCTCTGATAATTGATACAGAATTTCGTTTTTGGTTTTTGGTTGTCCCCATGAACAACCCCCCCCGACCAGTCTCACTTAGCTCTCCACCCAATTCAAAGCCCCCTATACCTCATCTGAATTAGCACACTGGGTCTTTTTGCCTGCTTTTTTTGCAGGCGTGTAAAGAAAGAAATCAAGCTATTCAATGCAACTTTCAGGTCCCGAAATGGTGAAGGGAAAGGGGAGATAGGGCCAAAATTGGTAAATCGGGACGTTTAGCTTGCAAAGGGGTGGGCCGTTCATGGGGACAGCCTTATTTAATATCCGAACTGATCGAGGGCAAACGGCATATTATAAGTGACCGTAGTAATCCCGCACGGCAGAAAACGAAATTTATGCAGGGTGTTATCAAAAAGGTACGGTAAAGTAATTATGTGGTCAAAGTGGCTCACCTATGAAGGTAATCAAAAAGAATTAAATGGAGACTGCAAAGCATTACATAATCACTGAAACCACAGAAAGAAGAGCCGCTTAGCCGTAATAGTTGTTTGTACGGCTGTGTTCTAGCACACCCAAGAATAGAACAGACAGATTACTTGAGTGCTGGTGCAAGAAAGAACCCATACAGACGTAATTTAGACTGGTATGGTTTTACTGGTAAGTATCTTTCTTTGCAGCATCAGCCCTAGAGCGCCAAGGATCTATCTGTGATTTTAAAACAATTATTACCAGCGTGCTTATGCTGGCATGAGCAATAATTGGTGATGTGCTGTTTTACTTTGCTGCCATGTGACTCACTGCTGTGTGTTCTATCAGCAGGGTGCTGCGTCATCGTGCGGCCAGTCACCAGAGGCATGGAGCGAGCTGTTCACGGCTGCAGAGGAAGGTCAGTCTGTTCAGAGTGGAAAAATACGGAGGAAGCCTGGTTTATTGTTCTTGCTTTTGCGTCTTTTCTTTAAGTTCTTCTCATTCTCACTCTTTATACCGTTGCCTTACCTAGTGCAGAGACCTGGATAAATTCCCTTATTTCGTCATCTAGGCTGAATTTAATACCAGCAAAGCTACAGGGGGGTTATCTGGGGCCAGAATGGGCATGCCTTTCAAATGTTTCTGGTGTATGGGCCATAAGATAGCACTTTTTGAGCTTGACATTGGTACTCAGCAACCGCAGCAGCTGAGCTTGAAAAAGGAAAGTCATGGGGTGCAAGTTTGAGGTGTGGACCCCACTCTTCGCTGCCACACTTTCTTAACAGATTACCCACAGCACCAACTTCAAACAAGAATTTTTTAGAGCCATAACAAGAAACAAAGATTACTGCAAAACAAATGATGTGAAAGACCAAGTGGTGGGTCTTTGTGGTATGCAGCACCATGTTGAGATTTGAGTGCATTTAATCCTGTCATCCGCACGCAAGGCAACGTAGGTATATACATCTGAGCTCGTGCACTGGTAGCTTGCAGTGTAAGCTTCAATTTAGAGCTGACATGATTCCCATTTGACGGAGTGATGTGTAATTGATTTCCCCTTGGATGCAGATAGTTAAACAATTTCACATTCTTGCTCACACAACCCCCTCTCGCAATGCCGATGTGCAGTGACATGTGGTTGTCAAAAATGAAGGGATTGCTCTGTGTTCCTTTGCCACCCTTGCATTTTGCAAGCTTATCATTTCATTCTGAGCTAAACAATAAACCTGTATACAGGTGATGTGCCAAAGGAAGTGCCTGGGGCACTTCAGTGCCCTCTCACCATGTCAATCTTCCGTGAGCCGGTCATCACACCCGCTGGGAATAGCTATGAGCGAGTGAGTAAGCGCTTAGGGATAGACAAAAAGGTTTGTAAACGTTGAAAGTGGGGCAAGCAGCAGGGCGGTAAAGACTAGACGCATGTCATCAGGTTTTTTCCTTGGTGCTATGCCTGCATGATTTAAAACATGCTCCTCTCCAACTACTCACCTTTCAGGCAGCCCTTCTTGAGCACATAGCGCGCAATGGCGAGCACGACCCTGTGGCTCGAACAGTGGAAGTTACAGTCGACAGCCTTGTCACAAACGTTGGGCTTCGATCCGCAGTGGCAGCTTATCTTCACGAACATCCTTGGGCATGGGATGAGTGCAAATAGTATGTTCGGTTTGTGGAGGCAAATTAATAAACCTTATCCGGATAGGATCCATTGCTGTTCAAATGTGTGTGCAGATGGAATTGAGTACTGCTGAGCTTTCATATTGCATACATTGTCTGCGCAATTCCTTGTGTAGCTGGTACTTTGCTCGCAGCACCAAAATTTCCCCGACAGCTCTCCTTTTGCACACACAAGACTGCAAACGCACAGTTGCTGTAGAGCCCTGTAAAAGCAGACCTGTATAAACTTCCATTTTTATTCAGGCGTGGCTGTGGGTGTGGGTGTGTGTTTGTGCGCGTGCGCATGCGTGCGTCACTTGCAAGAAACTCCTTCAACGTTTTTGTTGCTGCGCTTTAAAATTACAAAAATTGGAAAGCAGAAAGCAACATCAGGCACTGATGATGATTAAGATTACCTCAGACATAAAGATTACCGTACAGAGAATATATCACGCCACAAAAGTAATGTTTGAGGGGTGTGGCTTACTTAGAATAATTATTTTTGGGGCTGAAATTAAATAATAATTATTTTCGAGCGAGTTAATTAATTACTTTTGAGGATGACAGCGAGGATGAGGGGGAGAGCAGTGTGAGCGAGGAAGATGGGGAGGGCAGCGAGGAAGAGAGCGAGGGGGAGGCAGTGGGGGTGAGGGGGGAGAGGGCATGGACTAGATTGTTAGACAATTGGGATGCGAGCACAAGTTGCACGAGTTGCGCGCAAACACAGAGTTGGAACGAGCTTTAAGCAACTAGAGTGCAGATAGGATAATAATTATTACTCAAAGGGGTGCGGATTGGGTGCGGAATTGCAAAACTAATTATTTTTTTGTGTCGGTAGATTGGAGGACCCTGCCGCACTGCTTGCACAAATGAATCATGATGCTGCCATCCTTGAAAAGCATCTAAGACCTGAGCAGTCCAGCAGGAGGGTCACACTCTTGTGAATACGTGGGTCACACTCCTCCTCCTTTTGAGAGCACAGCCAGGGCGGGTGATGCAAAGTCAAAGCAAAAAAATTTGAAGACGAAGGAGTTTGGAGAGAGAAGAAGAAAGCCACATGAGAGAGAAGAAGAAAGCCACAAATTCAGGGTTCAGGCAAGTTCTACCAGCAACGGGTCTTTACTTTTCTTTTCTTAAGTTCAGGAGTGAGTACCTCCCTAGTTCACTTCCCACAATCTCAGCATATCAGACCATACAATCCCGGGAAATTACAAGCTACAGCCGTGCAATAAGTACAAAAGCAGATTTCCCCAAAAAACAACTCACACAGTCCAGACAAGAATCATTTAAAAATAATTTTAGAAGGTAATCTAGGGCTCATCACCGTGTGTGTCATTTGGGTGCGCTTGCACGTTGCCCCGACAAATTATTTGCCCGGCGTAGCTTGCTTGCTTGTCGCGGCCATCTTCTCGTGTGCGTTTTTAATCGTCGAACTTTAAGCTGTTCCTTCTACTGCTGCTGCTGCAGGAACGAGCCGACTGAAGTGCCACTCCTCCTCCCCCGCTCAGGCATTTGTTCTGCACTGACAGGAATTTAAGAAAGGTGAGCGTGAAGTTGGTGAACGGGGGGCAGGGATTGTTCGCTGTGCATGCATGCATGGCCCAGCAAAATGTTTTTCAAGACGTTCAGGTGGCTCAAGAGAAGGCCCAAGGGCTCTGCAGGCTGATGAATCCCTGAGATGTGTATGTTTACAAGTATTTGGGTCTATTATCTGCAAGCTGGAACCAGCGGCAAAGAGATAGAACTTCGTGGTCAAAACGTTTTAGCATTATACAGGCGGCATTTGGTCCGCCACACACAGGAAACTTCCGCTAGAGCCAACCTGCATACACTTGTCTGCACTAAAATCATTACTTATAATAACAAGCCCCAATCTTCTAGCCCATCGCCTGCATCTGTGAAAAAGCTTCTTACGCAACAAAGCTTGACAAGCCTGCCAAGTAAAATTGAAAGCACCTCTCAGCTGAGAGCATCACTTTTTGTCGACTACTTGTGTTATGATTTGCAGGAGCTTTGTACAGATGATGGGGCAGTACAAGATAAAGGCCTGCATCGCTGTATTGTGCATGCTTGCAAGCAGCACACAAGCAGCACGCAATTCAAGGGCTCTCAAGCAACCAGGAGCAGAGGTCGACGAAGATGTACGAGCTGCAATCATCAAGGAGTACTTAACTAGCAACAACTGCACCTGCACAGCGGATTTTTCCAAATGGTGTGGCTTAGCGAGGACAGCAGCATCTTGCCAAAAGTGAAAGCAACAGTAGAACGGATCAGCATGCATTGTAAAGGATTTCAGTCTAGCGCTCACACAAGCCAACGCCCCTCAAAAACCTTTGGATCAGGCTCTAAGCGCTTGTTTCTTTTTTGCCGGCACCTTGCAGGAATGTTTCTTTGCCACCCATCCCCACCCCTCCCTTGCCTCCTACCCTGCCACCACCCTCGCCTATATCTTCACAGTTACCGACCTTTTTTGGTGGTGCAGAGGATTCTCCTAGTGGAGGGGGGGCAGACACCTGTCCATGCGTTCAGGTATGACATGAATAAGCTACATGTTACAAGAAGTGACGTTAGACCGTAACACCGGCTTTTTGGCCACATTAAACCAAAACACCTGACTTCTTTTCCAGATACAAGAACCTGTGTGTGCTTCAACACGCAATCCCAAGGCTGTAAAGACCTTCCTCAACAAGTGCTTTGCGGACTGCGAGGATGCGTTTGTACTTTTTGAAGATGAATGTGGAGCCTTTGGTACTGCCTATGATCCTGCCGATGAAGCTTCTGAAGAAAAGCAACCACCAGTGCTAAGCTCACCTCCTGATGGAGATTGCTTCTGTATCACGGTAAGGAGCTGTGGTAGTGCAAGCACAGACATATGTAACTTGTGTATGTCATGGCTTCCACAGCCTTTGCCGCTTCTATGAAATCGACCAATTAGTGGAACGATTATACAAGAAGGGCTTGCCTTTTACATTGTGTCGCTAGACCTATGCAAGGCACAAGTCGCATCACCCTTCAGATTTATAGAATTGTCTTGTGCGCACGTACGTTTAGGGATTAGCAGCAAATACTCTCCATATATGTAGCCACGAGTTTCCACGCTAAGACACATATGTACATTTTCATACAGCAATTAACCTGAACGTCTCACTCTGACATCATGTTGCCTGTTCAGGTGTATGACCCAGTCTGTGCTATCAGTAAAGATGGACAGCAAAGCACATTTAGCAATGCTTGCAATGCTGAATGTGCATCAGCTGAAGTTGTCTCACAAGGGGCCTGTTAAAAAGTGGAACGTTTCCAGATTGAGCAAGACCTGGAGGAACGGACAAAGCTTTATCACTGGAATTCGTTTTTGCTCCTTGCAATTTATTAATTTGCTCTTTGCTTTTTATTAATTTGCAACTGCTAAGTTCGGTCGGCCATCTGTTTCTAGGTATAGGCAAACCAGCCTCCCCCTTGTCCTCGTTTCCTAGCAGTGAAGCCTGCACCCATAGGCCACCCTTTAGGTCACTGTTTCTATTCCTGTCCTTCCCACTATGGACTTGAATTTTGAGAGCGACTAGCTGCGCTTCTTTAGCTGAAACCTAAATAGGAGACTTTAATTTTGGCGCATCAGTTGTCACTATGGCTTAACTGCTCTTACCCTGGCTTACTCTTAGCTCCCTTGCCTTTTGTTGAATGCCTTGAGGTTTTGGATGTGCGCGGATCTGCACTCGCTCTGCCTGTTGTTCTTTTTCTCTCTGTTTTATAGCCCCTTGGTACATATACATCTTGTAAATCTTGGTACATAGACATTCAATGTTCAAGTGCACAGCTGTTTCACTCTCTTGCCTTTGTATGCGTGTATGTCATAACTCTCTTTTCCAGATCTGAAGTCTACGACATCAATTTGCATCCCTCTCATTTCTTCTTTCCAGGGCGCTTCTCTTGCTCTTTTTTTCCGTCTGTCTCAGCTTGTCTTCAGTCTGGTATTAAGAAAATATAATATCTCCCCTGACCTGTGTATACGCCAAAATTATAAATACAAGTATGGTGTAATGCTTGAACTCCAGCTTGCTGCCGCAGTGAATCGGTGTAATACCACTTAAACCGCCTTGCTTCTTATCTTATTATCTAAGATCCTCGTGAATACCTTCGTCCCAGGATTTTTTGGTCATTTGCATCTTTTGGTAAGGTTAGGTTGCATCGCTATATATGCCTCTGGAGGGCATCTGAGCGGAAGCTTGGAAAAAGCCTGGAATCAAACCAAAAAGATAAGAGGTGGTCATCAGAGCGAAAGTCCTGGAATGTGACTTTTTTTGGTGCAAATCATGTTCAAATAATATAAATAGATGGATCACAAAGTTTAAGGCAAAATGGCCTCCCCCAATGGCCTGGGCAGAATCTCAGTTCAAATTTTGGCACTGAGATTTCACGTATTGAGCCACCACACTCTACACAGGGCCTCTTTTTACCTCAAAATAGGACAGGAGTACTTCTTACATAATGAGGAGTCGTTTGGAATGCTGAAAACCAGATTTGGTGGAACTCGGTCTCTTTTTGGCATCCCTGGTCTCTTTTTGGCATCCCTTTTGCTGTTTTTTTTAAGGGAAATGGGCCAAAATGGGGTATCTGGCCAAGTACTGTTCTGTTTTGCCCCATTTTTGTTGCAATGGTATTCTCTATTGAACGTAGACGATTCGTATAAGAATGACACAACTCAGGTCAGTGAGTGGTGAGATATGAGATATGAGAGAATGGTGGTGAAAAATAGGGTTCACGCAGCGCAAAATTGGACATTGGTCTCCTAGCTGGCTACAACCAAGCTCAAGTTTATCAGCACTACCTCTGAGTCCTGAGCTTGATTGTAGCCAGTATGGTGACCAGTACTCAATTCACATTTTAAAAACACCCCCATTTGGGGCCTCAGATGACCACCTCTGCCAAACAGGCACTAGAAAGAATCAAGGGAAAAGGACTAGGCACTCAGCCACAAAAGAGGTCACACCATATATTTTTGGTTGAAAAAAGTCCTTAAACGAGTTGGGATATCTTCATATGTATTGAGGTGGGAAGACCAGCTGGCGGTGCTGTGTGCGAAGGCTAACAAGATGTTCATGCGGACAGTCCAGCAGCAGAATGTGTTCCTCATCCTGAACAGAGTGCCAGTCACATTTGTCACAGGTCCTGAGCTCATAAGGCCTTCTTTTCCTGTTATGACGCGTTCTTTAGACCAGAAAGTTATGGCCAGAAAGGCGAAGGCAAGAAAGTGCAAGGCTGAGATTGTTGGAAATATCCAAGCGAAGGTAGATAGGTAACACAGACTTGTGATTTCCTTTTCTTTCATTCCACCAGCCAGGGAGCAATCCCCAAAGGTAAGGCTTACAAGGTTTCCAAAAAGGGCAATCAGTCAAGAAGTGCGACTGCTAGCTTGCTCATAAAAATCGATTAGTCCATGGAGGAAAAAATAAAGCTTGTTCAGGCTTAAAAAAGTACACACATCGTGGGCTCCTGTTGGGGGATACAGAGATGCATATTTCCTGTGGAGAGAAAGCACGTGGGGATTGGCGCAGTGGAGAAGAACATGCTGCTCATCTTAGACACCATCATTATCACACACTTTGATTCCATGTCGCTGTCTCAAAACGTAGGGTGTGAACACCTTGTAACATCTGAAATCAATAAAGGCTGTGTACAGCCGTGATGAGCCCCTCTGCATCTTCTGTGCTGCATCTTTGAGGTGTCGCAGGGAAAACAGCGGGTGCAGCGTGCTTCTGCCAGGATAAAATCCAAATTGTGTGTCCGGCATCTTGTTTTTTTGCTAAGGTTCAGCGGATAGTTGGGCTATTCCCATTTCAACAGTTATTACTAAGGGAACCATTGTCAGCTTCTTTTCCTCCGCTTGTTGTGTTGGGCACACCAGTCCTGGACTGTGGAACGTAGCAAATTGGCATAAAGTCTGTACAGTGTCCCACTCAACGCAATAATTCTTTAGTTCCCTGGGATTGTCACTTCTTGTGTATAGGAGTGAGCTTTGCCTCTTTGCAAGCCCTAGGGACGTTCGCTTTCGTAATGAGCAGTTTGAAAAGGGCAGCGACGTGGGGGGCAAGCACGTTGATGTTTTCCCACCCTGTCTCATGTTGTTTGGGCACGCGTTTGTACGCACATTTTATGAATGCTGGAGTGATTGTGTCGAAACCAGACAAGGTATTATGACCAATTTAATACCGGAAATGTGGTTGGAAACCAATTGTCATCTGGAATGTGGAAGGGACGAGGGCCAGGAGGGTGTGCATTGCCTCCTAGGGGAATCAGGTGGTCCATGGCTGACACAGCACCCGTCCAAAGTCTCACATTTCTCTGTTGTGTACTCCCTGTCTGGTTAGCGTTGCCATCGGAATTGGTGAAGCGCCTTTTGCAAATCTGGGTGTAGGCTCTGTATTCCCTCTGCAGCTGCTCACGCACATGAGTATCCTCCCCTCTCATAACAGCACTCAGCAGCAGCTTCTTCTTCTTTTGGTATAAGTCATCAAACCAGGCTGCCCTTTCTCTTTGGGCTGGGCGTTTGCACAATTTAGTACCTGAAGCTGTCATGCCAGTCTGTACAGCTGCATCAACGAGCCATGATCTAAAGCATGTCCATGTTTGCTCCACATCTTCATTTCTCACGACCCTGTACAGCCTTTGTCTGGCAGGGGTATCCTGCTCCAGGTACCTAACACAATCAACAGCTCTGTCTGGCTTCAATCTGAGAAAGTGCCCTTCGGGTCCATACATGGGGTCGTGTTGCAAGCGCATTTCAACCTCCGGCACGTGATTGTCAGTGGCGAAGGTAATTGACTGGAAGCAGTGGTCCAGCCAGTGGGGCTGAGCAATCTTAGTATGGTGGACATGTGCGTATAGGGCCTTGGAAACCAGAACATGATCTGGCCTGCTTTTCGATTTTTCGTCATACCCCACAAATGTTGGTGGACCAGTGTCACCAGGGGACCTGCCCGTTGTTAGTACACATAGTCCATGTCGGATGCAATGTCAAATCAAGAGGCGCCCAGCTTGATTTGTCTGTGTGCAATGCGTAACACGTTTTCTCAACCAGTTGAGGAAAGGCAGCCAGAATGTCAAAATGTGTGTCCGTAATTTCATCCATTGTGCCAATGAGTGCATTAAATCTCCGCAGGCTATAAGACAGGGTGTGTCTATTAGAGCTTGTTGTATATGTGCATACAAGTTCTCTATCTCCGTTCTGTCTCCCCTTCTTTCAGGAGGAATGTATACGGAGCACAATGTTACATCTCTCTACACCAAAAACTTTTGTTAGACTTAGCCCACACAGTCTGCGTTTCAGGAGACGTTCTACTAAACGTGATGGAATCAGCAATTTTGGATGCTTCCAAGAGTGCCACTCCGTATCCCTTGCGGCCATTGCTCTCATCAGGAACATTTGTCTTGCCAATCAAAACATGGTGGGGCAGGAACTCTCCTCTAACTTCATTGAATTTTCAGCATTTGGGAGGCCATCACAATTCACGCTCAAAATCTCAAGGTTAAGGGTTTAGGGTTAGAATTTCCAATCCTGACTGAAGGCAACGTACTCAGCTGTTGGTGTCCCCACTGCTCCCTTGACCAGCATTCTGCCGCGTGTTTCTGGTGTTGTAGGTAGGACTGCGGGGTCTGCCTGCCCGTATACCCACCTGCTCATTCATGAGAACGTCCGCATCGTCATCATCATCATTGTTATTGTTGTTGTTGCTGTCGTTTTTGTTTGGCAGTACGGTACAAAGGTGGGGTTGTTTTCCACGGCAGTGCTGAAATCAAACCCCCCGGTAAGGTGAGGTTACATCGCTGCATATGCCCCTGGGGGCCGCATCTGAGTGGAATCTTGGGAAAAGCCTGAAACCAAACCAAAAAAGACGCAAGAAGAAAATCAAGTGAAAAGGGCTAGGCACTCGGCCACAAAAGAGGCAACGCCAGATGCATTTGGTTGGTTCAAAAAGATCCTCAAACAAGTTGGGCTATTACTAATACTGAGGTGGGAAACAAGCTGGTGCTGTGTGCGGAGGCTGGCCAGATGTTCATGCAGACAGTCCAGTAAAATATGTTCCTCATCCTAAACAGTGTGCCAGTCACATTTGCCACAGCTCCTAGCTCAATCAGGTCTTCTGTTCATGCATTGTATGACAAAAGGCACTTGCATACGTCTTACATTTTTTCCGCTACGTAAAACGTAGCGGAAGTTGGAGTGAAATATTTTTGTTTAAACTAAAACAAGTACAGCTACCAGCAAAACAAAAAAACATCCCTGCCAGAAGCAAGACGGGGCATGTGGGGGGAAAAGAAAAAATATGTAGTGGAGGGGAGACAAGGCCAGCCTGAAAGCCCTCCTAACTTCCCTTTGAGGATGGTAGGTGCTATTAGTCTTAAATGTGCGTTGTAGAAAAAAGGAATAAAAAGTAATAAAGCTATGCAAACAGCAAAACACTCCCTGCATCAATAAGGAAAAGACGATACATTAGCCCGAAGTGCTGTGAGTCTCCCCCACCAATTGCGTTGTATAGGGCTGCACAGTCTTGTACAAGTAAACCTGCACGCGTAAGCTCACAAGCGCTCCCCAGTCAGTATTAAAACAGTTTTTGTTTGCTCACACATTTGCAGAGGACCGTGGTGGTGAAGTCTTTTGCCAAATTACGGAGGTGCAATAGGTCGGCGGTATCCGTGTGAAATACAAGAACTCAAGGTAAGTTGCTTATAACTTACCATACATTGTATAAATGTTGTAAGGGCGATCAAAAATGATAGGCTGATGTGCTTTTGTTGGGAAGCTTCTGCACAAGTAAATTGAAGGCAAATGTAGTAAAGTAAAATAAAGAACAACCACGCAGGCAGGAAAAACAACTCCCCCCTGTGGTTTTCGCTAATCTGTACCCAGGATCCACAGGTTTTTTTGTTCCTTTTCGCTGTACTCTCCTAAGGGGTTCCCGTGAGGCTGTTCTGTTTAGCTAGGCCTAGGTTTTGCGCTTTAGAGGGGTGTCAAGTTTCTTTAGGGGGAGTTGTGTTGGAGCCTGTTTTGGCGCACCAGTCATTACTATGGAGATAGTTTGCTATCTCCCTTTGATCTATGTATACCCTCAATCAAAAATTGTAATTGAAATTGGCTGTCCTTGATGAAAGTTGGTAAGGGTAGAACATTTACAAAGGAAAGTGATGTGAGCCTCAGTGTGGGCGGCACTTAAACCATACTGCATGCTTTTGGTTGTACAGTGCTCCTAATCTGTTATTGGTTTTAGCAGGGACATAGGATGCTGTTAGGTAGGCATTGCTAGCGGCTCCATTTTTGGTAAGAGTCTGGTAGTACTCATGGTAATTTGTCACGGTATTGGCATTGGCATTTCCTAGTTTGTAAAGGGGGTACATGTGTGCTTGCAAGGCGTCATGGTAATTAGATAGGTACCAAAGCCTTGGGATCGATGACTGGGATGTGCGGCAATTTAATGATGATCTTCGCAGAGGGGGTTATCTATAGGCAAAAGCCAAAACATGCTCCTTTTTGCATGAAAGGTGTAACTACTCACACGTCACTTCATCAAATTGGACCCAACCTAGCATTAAACTGATGCTAACTTAATGAGCTACCCGAGCATATGCCCAGATGTAGACAAGTCACCTTGCGTACAGAATGACAGGACTAAAAGCACACGTCGTGCACCTGTACCCTAGATGGGTGCTTACCAGGAGAAAAGACACATTAATTTGCATATCTCGCCAACCACTTCGTCTGTTTGCCCCATTTTCCTTGCAATGATCTTTATTCACTCTAAGGATTTCAAACACCAAACATCACTCAGTCTGGTGCGCTGGCTGATCAGATACAGCATATGGCTGCTCAAAAAGTAGGGTTCACGCCGTGGCCGATTAGGTATGGGTCCCCTAACTGGCATGTCTCAGGCTCAGCTGCATTGGAATCCTACACATATCAGAGCTGAGCTTGAAACGTGCCAGTTAGGGGACCCATACCCTAGGAGCATGCAAATACTAAACCCCTTTTGGGCCTCAGATAACCCCCTCTGCAAAGCTTCGTGAACATATCCAACTTTTTCCAAACGATTGCCAAATTTCAGTTGGCAGTATTTACACCATGCCTTATTTTTACTTTATTTCAGCCAAATTACTACAGAACCCCACATTAACTGAGACACACTCCAGCTTTCCTCCTCAAAGATCTGGTACCTATCCACTCTCATGACGCCCTACAAACAACGTACCTTTTTCTTCACAAGCCAAGGAAAAACGCCAAAGTAACTGCTGAAGAAACTATAAAGTGTTGCATCAAGCGACGTGCTGTGCGTGGAGTGGGTAATTCGAGTTGCCAAGTTTTGAGGCGGATCGTGCAGTTTTTACTCTAAGATGTCTTACGTTTGCACAGAAAAGGGGGTCAAAATGTCAGATGTGGGAAATCCGTGAATAAGCTGCCAAGGTACTGCCACACAGCTTCTGTACTGCAAACCATATGAATAAGGGTATTTAGCAGCACTTCAGTTACATGCCAAGTTTGTGCCTGATGCTTCAATCTGCAGTGTAATTCCTGCGTGCTGTGCTCCTGCTACTCACTGTGCTCCTGCTACTCACAGTGCATGCATCTACTCACTTTGCTCCTGCTACTCACAGTGCATGCATGACAGAGGCTGTCTTTAATCCCGGAAGCTGGTCATGTGCCTGACCTTGTGTGTATAACTGTTAAGCATGGGTAGCTAGGGTATGTGATTTTGTCATCAAGGCTCGACGAGCGTCCCTTAGTTACTGTGTCTTGTGCGTGGCATGTATGTCCAGATGGCAGAGAAGGCCCGGGAAGAGGTGCTGCAACGCCAACGTGCAGTGATGAACCACCGCCACTTCTTCCTCAGTGAAGATGATGCCTCGCAGCAGGGAGAAGGCTCAGAATTTGCTGATGCTGCACACCAGGTATGGGCAACCATCATGTCTGCCTTTGTTGCTTGCATATCTGATATCTGCCCTGTGCACACAAGCCCAGACGCACGTCCACATACACACAAGCTTTCGCAAGCATACAAGCACCTACAAACACACAAATAAGTGCACACACCAGACATATTGCTCGGCCTCTGTGTTTTTGAATTTGACGCACGTGTCTTCTTTCACTTGCCATGCCGCTTGCCTCGTTGCCCACCAACTTAACCCGTGTGTGCTCCCTTTTGCACACAGACGTACCGGGGTAATAGCATGACCGCAGGAGGGGCTGGGGGCAGCAGAAGGATGGAAAGCCCGCAGCTAGGGGATGACATAGAGGAGGGGGAGGTCCTGCCCCCTGACAAACTAGCTCGTGCAAAGCAACATGTGAGGGGTCTCGGCAAAGGGGGAGAGCAGCAAGAGGGTGGTGCTAACAATGGAAGGAAGGGGCAGCTGCCTGTTTATTCATCCCAGCTTGATCGTGAGCAGAAAGGATTAACACAGGTATATGTGTGTGTGTCGTGTGCATGTGCTGTGAATGGGTGTGTGGACACTTTGACGACGTTCTGGTGTAGATCCTGTGGTTGCCTTGATCTTGGTCCGGCTTCGACTCTATATGTATGCAGTTGCATGCCTGTGCATCAAAGGGGCCCCATGCCCACGTGCCACGTGCATCATCCGATGATTTTATTTGCGTCTACAACCCAGAGCAATGCGCAAGCATGGATGAGATACGGACTTCCATTACCCCTCCAACCTTTCGATGGGCAGCGCAAATCGCGCTCTTTACACAAGATGACCCCATCTCTTATCTCTTAGGAATGACTAACCTCTGTCCATTTGCTGTTCACATGGAACCTTCCTCCACTTCTACACCTGTATTGAAAGCCTTAACTCCTTTCCAACGTTACAGGCACCTTCACTTAGGCCTGCACCTTCCCCACGTAGCCTCAACCAGGACCTGGATTTGTTGCAGCAGCTCGACCAGCAGCTGAACCATCCAGACACGCAAGCCCAAGGGCAGCAGCAGCAGCAGCTTGCCACGGAGGCAGAGAGGGCAGGGGCAGTGGCTTTGCACCATGCCATGCTGAATGAACAAGATGAAAGGGAGGAATTGAGCACGGGTGTGGGTGGCATGTCTGGCCATCCAGTTGCAGCACACACCCAAGGGGCAGCACTTACAGGCACGCAAGGCATTGGGGGGGGGCTCAAAGAAGGGGGGGGGCTGAAGCAGGCTGTAGCTGACGCAGTCGCTGCTGCCACTGCTGGGCTTTCAAAAAATCAGAGACCAGCGGCAAAGGCCTCAGCTGCGAAGCCAAAGGTACCAGTTTTAAGTCGTAGCAGCAGCAGCAGCAGTAGCAGCAGCAGTAGCACTGAAAGTAGTGGCAGTAGCGGTGTTGGTGGTGGTAAGGGGAGGGGAGGCAGAAAGGGCAGTATGGCGGGTGTGGATGAGGACAGTGCAAGCAGCAGTGGTAGGGACCGTATAGAAGAAAAGGAAAGTGACAGGCGGCACAGAGAATTAAGGAAGAGGAGCAGAGGGAAGGAAGGCAGTGGAAAAATGCTCAGTGGCAAGCGAAAGTCAAGGTCAAGGTCGAGGTCAAGGTCGCGGCGTGGTAAGGACAGAGGGGGAAAGGAAGCAAGGCACCACAAGAGTCGCAGGCGTGGGGGGGGTGAGAGCAGCCGTCGAAAGAAGAGTGAGGGGGGGGAGAAGAGCAAGAGAAGGGGCAGTAGAGGAAAGGGTGATCGCAGCAGCAGGAGCAAGAACAGCAAGCATAGGCATCATCAGAGTAGCCGCAAGCGCCACCGTGAGCTAGAAGATGAGACAGAGAGTGATAGGCCACACAGCAGTAGGCGCAGTAGGGCGCACAAAAGGCCTGAGGAAGGGGTGGCCAGCAAACGTGCCAAGGTGGTAAGCAGCAGTAGTAGCAGCGGGGGCGAGGACGTGGGTGGAGAGGTGCCACCCTCAAAGCAAGGGGGGGGTGCGGTTGTTCCAGCTAAGAAGTCTGTGGTAGAAGAACGCCACGGGCCTCATGTTGACTTACGTGCACGGCTGAAACAGATGCTCGGAAGTAGGGGCATTTAAGCAGGACTTCTTAAAACTCCCTTTAAAGGTATTACCATCAATCTGCTTGGTGCGTAACTAGTACAAGATTCTGGTGTTGAAACAAGCCCGTTCAGTCCTGTTCATTTATGCTTTCAGTAAAACGAGATAACAATATTACTGAGTGTATGCTTGCACGGTTCACCAGGTCACTAGCAACAATTACTCAGCATTTCGTGGCCCCATCAAGACTAAGTGCATCACTATGTAGCCTATTTGTCAGGTCAAAATACCGCTACAACAAAAGTATAACGTTCAGCACATTACCTTGAACCCCTCCGACTTAAGGTAAGGTAAGGTTACATCGCTATATATGCCTCTGGTGGGCATCTGAGCGGAAGCTTGGAAAAAAGCCTGTAACCAAACCAAAAAACGCTAGAAAAATCAAGGGAACAGGGCTAGGCACTTAGC
>Ga0307974_1001508_pt1 | contig 16067 bp, 21 predicted proteins | sample OrgLakmetagen784_FD_201812 | JGI IMG/M metagenome (GOLD analysis project Ga0307974, IMG submission 201812) | Saline water microbial communities from Organic Lake, Antarctica - #784 | ecosystem: Environmental > Aquatic > Non-marine Saline and Alkaline > Saline | place: Antarctica: Organic Lake... | reverse complement strand
CCAGCTTTATGCACTCTACTCAAGCCTCGTCATTGTATTTGACATCGACCAGTTTTATGCACGCTACTCAAGCCTCATCATCGTATTTGACATCGACCAGTTTTATGCACGCTACTCAAGCCTCATCATTGTAATTGACATCGACCAGTTTTATGCACGCTACTCAAGCCTCGTCATCGTATTTGACATCGACCAGCTTTATGCACTCTACTCAAGCCTCGTCATTGTATTTGACATCGACCAGTTTTATGCACGCTACTCAAGCCTCGTCGTCGTATTTGACATCGACCACCTTTATGCACTCTACTCAAGCCTCGTCAATGTATTTGACATCGACCAGTTTTATGCACGCTACTCATGCCTTGTCATTGTATTTGACATCGACCAGTTTTATGCACGCTACTCAAGCCTCATCATCGTATTTGACATCGACCAGTTTTATGCATGCTACTCAAGGCTCATCATCGTATTTGACATCGACCAGCGCTACCAAGCACACTCACAGGAACTATGATTACTTGCTGTGGATCTAACTGTGGACTCAACTGTTTTATGTTCGTGCGTTACTTCAACCGCGGTTCTATCCTTACACCTGCCACGCACAAACGACTGCGCACAGGTCTTTCAACAAAATACGTTCCACAACCAGCGTGGGGAACTGTGCATCAAGCTTGGAGAGGCGTCCGCTCTGTACAATCCAAAGTAGGGAGATGGTCTGGATGTCAAGAACCTTGTACAAACCCTGTTGTTCATGAATACTTGAGAGATTCTCTGTGCCAAAGCCAACGCTGCCACGTTCACTTTTTGTATCTGGTTTGGGATGACCCTGAAATGAGGATGGCATGGTAGTGTTTGGCACCGAGTTGCTGCTTTCTGCTGGATCACAAGCAACCAACGCAACCTTGCTTTACATCAAGCTGGGATCACCTACCTGGTCCTTGTATATATTCCACCTCCATCTCACGATGCAAATCGTAATAGAACTCAACCTTGCTTTCAATTGAGTTAGGATCACCTACCAGGTCCATGTATATATTCCTCCTCCATCTCACGATGCAAACGTAATAAAACTCAACCTTAATTTGTATTATGTTGAGATCACCTTATCTGCACCTGTGCTCTGTGATCTCTGTGACTGACAACACACGACAGATAAGTATGTACCGTACAACCCTTATATCACCCCGCATAAATATCTTTGTTGACCCTGCGGGGTGACTGCGGGAAGCTAAAATAATTATTTAATTTTGGGGTGCGTGACGTGCGGGAGGGTGTGAAAATATATATTTTGTGAGCGATGAGTGCCCAGTTTTTGGGACTGAATTGAATTGAACCAGATTTCAAAGACTTACATATGTTAACCAGAACAGGGTGGTGCGCCCTTGCTGAAAAATTTCTTTTTGGGGGGTGCGTTATGTGCGGGGTTGGCCATAATTAAATATTTTTTGGGGGGTGCGGATTGAATCCAGGGTTGTACGGTAGTTATGCCACCTTTGTGTCCGCAAACCCAAAAGGCACACAAACACATAGCTGAAAGCCTGCTCTCTGCCCCTCCTACACCCTCCAGGTTCCAAATGTATGCAACCACACGCCTCTCCAACCCTCGCTTTCCATCTAATGTGCTGCGCCACATGTGTGTCATCAACTTCAGCATCACCAAGCTACAGGTAGGTGTGTGTGTTTGTATGTGTGTGTGTCTGAGTGTATATGAGTGTGTCAGCTTGCGTTCTCCAGCACACCTGAATCCGGCGTTTTGCAACGTGTGTGTGTGTGTATGTGTGTGTGTGAGTGTGTGTGTGCGCGTGTGTGTGTGTGTGTGTGTGTGCGTGTGTGTGTGTGTGTGCGTGCGTGCGTGCAACAATACGGTACATAATTCACTTGAATTGAATTGCAACCTCCCGGTTTGTTAAAAACACCATTCAGCCTCTGGCATGCAACTGCCAGCAGTAAGCTGAGGCCACAACAGGCCTTGTGGGAACCAACATCTTCATGCAGTGGTGGTGCAGAAGGTTTTGGGTTGGATTCAAGCATGTGTCTTGGCCTTTTAATAGATGTAGGCAGGGAAGTCCCTGGTTACAAAAGTACGCCGTAAGCTGTGCTGGTACAAATAGTTCTGGCCAACAAGCCCGACAGATTGTGTGTGTGTGTGCATTTCCTGATGTAGCATGCAAACTCTTTTGGGAGAGATGTCTTCAACTCAGGATGCAGACTTCATCAAGTCGAAGAATCATTACAAGCCTTGCCCCGTACGGCATGCTTACCCTCCTTGCAGCTTCAAGAGATGCTGATACGTTATCATTTTGTTGCTCATACTCTTATTGTCATCTTTCTCTTGCAGCTACATACTCTTGCAGTTACAAACACACACACCTCCTCGTGTTGCTCATACTCTTGTTGCTCATCTTTCTCTTGCAGCTACACACACACTTTTCTCGTGTTGCTCATCCTTCTCTTGTACCTACATACTCTTGCAGCTACATGCACACCTCTTGTTGCTCATACTTCTCTTGCAGCTACATACATAATTTCTCTTGCAGCTACATACTCTTGCAGCTACACACACACACACCTTCTCTTGTTGCTCATCCTTCTCTTGCAGCTACACACCTCTTGTTGCTCATACCTTCTCTTGTTGCTCATCTTTCTCTTGCAGCTACACACACACCTTCTCTTATTGCTCATCCTTCTCTTGCAGCTCATCCTTCTCTTGTTGCTCATTCTTCTCTTGCAGCTACATACACACCTTCTCTTGTTGCTCAAACCTTCTCTTGCAGCTACACACACACCTTCTCTTGCAGCTGCACATCTCTTGTTGTTCATACCTTCTCTTGTTGCTCATCCTTCTCTTGTTGCTCATCCTTCTCTTGCAGCTACATGCATACCTTATCTGAATGCTCATACCTTCTCTTGCAGCTCCAAGAGTTGCTAATCACCACCACCCTCAAGCACGAAATGCCAGAGCTGGAGCAGGAGCATGGCATCCTCATTAAGCAAAAGGTGAGGCAATTCTCATCAATCAATTTTCATCAAGCAATCTTCACCAAGCAATCCTCATCAAGCAATCCGCATCAAGCAATCCTCATCAAGCAAAAGGTGTGACAATCCTCCTTTGCGTGACACAAACTTGTCGTGTGTCAGGAGAGATTTTAGGAGCTGCCTCCAAGTCTGTGAGTTCCTATGTTTGCACTGCCACCTTTGGGAACCAGCCATCATTGTAATGTGCTGTTGATTGTTTAAATGCAAGGATGGGCAGGTGTAATCTAAATTCATCCAACCAAGATGCGCTTGCTGCAGTACACCATCGTGTGAGAGCACCCTGGCGGTTCGTTATACTATGAGCTAACGTGCGTTCAGGGTTGGCCAGAACCGTATGTATGCACCGTACAGTACTGTGTGTTTGGTCATTTTCCCCTGCCAAAGTTTTTCGTTTACACACCGTATGTATATAAATATAAATATATGGTTATGGCCAACCCTACTCTTGTGACCACAACCTCGGTGTATATATATATATATATGTGTATATATATTTTAATGGTTACGGCCAACCCTACTCTTGTGACCACAACCTCGTGTCTTACTTCAACTTGTGTGTCACAATGATTTGGCAGAGTGAGACAGACCTTTTGGCGTATGTATACAGTTGGCCAGAACCGTACATGTACACCGTACATGTCCGTATGTTTGCTCATTTCCCTGCTAAAAACCCTGTATGTACATATGTATGTATGGTTTTGGCCAACCCTGCGTGTGTGGATCTGTGCAGGTCAAGAACTCAACAGAGATTGTGAGCTTGGAAGAAAAAGTGCTGGATGCCATCACTATCACCAGCACTGAGGCTTTGTTGGAAGAGTGTGACGTATTCAACATGCTGGTGACTCTTCAGGTGCGTGTGTACGAGTGTGTAAGTGTGTGAGAGTGAGCGTGTGTGAATGTGTGTGTGTGCGCACGCGCATGTGTTCTTTGTTGGAAGAGTGTGACGTTTTCAACATGCTGGTGACTCTTCAGGTGCGTGTGTACAAGTGTGTAAGTGTGTGTGTGTGTGTGAACGTGTGTTCAAGTGTGTAAGTGTGTGTGTGTGTGTGCGCGCGTGTGTTCTTTGTTGGAAGAGTGTGACGTATTCAACATGCTGGTGTCTCTTCAGGTGAGTGTGTATGAGTGTGTAAGTGTGAGTGTGTGTGTGTGTGTGAGCGTGTGGGAGTGTGTGTGTGTGCGCGCATGTGTGTGCATGCGTATGTGTGTGTATGCTATTTAAAAAGTGCAATTGCGTAAGCACAGTTTTGTAAGTACAGGTAATGTGAGCAGCTCTTAAGTAAAAGTGTTGTGAGTAAGTTGCATGTTCTCAGATGACAAACCAGCAAACCACCGCTTTACAAGACGTGTAATCAAAATTTCATTTTGAGACGTGCTTTTTTAACACGAACACCGTCTTCAAACACTGTTTGTAGACCGGTGCAAATGATGTGAAGGCAAAGGTGCAGTTCATCGAAGCCAGCCAGATCAAGATCAACCTCGTCCGGCAGACGATTGACAAGGTAAGCCATATAATTACTTTACTTTTGGGGCATGTTTGAAATTGGCCTGGTTTTCGAAACGCTGTTTCCCTTGTTAATTGCATCTTCACGCATCGCACATTGCATCATACATTGTATGTATCAATGCCCTAAGCTCTAAAACCTTAGTACTGCATGAAGTAAAAGGGACCTGCTCCTTCCTCAAGCAAGGTCGCCAAAGCAAAACATGCAGCAAGCCGCTGGCCCGGTCTTGCAGGCGTATGTTGTTGAACAGCCTGCATCTGACTGCCGGGTAGGGCTTGACTTGTATGATTTTAGGTATCAAGACTAGCACTCTCAAAACTAGCGATCTCAAGACTGGCGATCTCAAACCTAGCGATCTCGAGACTAGGTACCTCAAGAATAGCGATCTCAAGACTCCCAATCTCAAGACACCCGATTTCAAGACTAGCGATCTCCAGACTAGCGATCTCAAGACTGGCTATCTCAAGGTCGTGACAATCCAGACCCTGCAATGCTCCGTTTTTCTGAAGGCTTTTTCCTGCTACTACTACGCCTACGTGCAGCACCTGGTGTCTAAAGTGGTGGTGTTCTTCTTTGCCCTCATGGACATGGCCAATATCAGGCACACGTATCAGTTCTCCCTCAAGTGGTTCATGTCACTGTTCACAGACGCCCTACACACCTGCCCACGCTCTAATACAGGCAAGAATTAGTGTGTGTGTGTCTCTGTTTGTGTGTGTGTGTGTATGTGTGTGTGTGTGTGCGGTTGAGATGGCGACGTAAGGAGGGGCTCCTTCAAAACGTGAGCTGCGTGGTGTGTGCGCTCAGGACTTCTGTGTGTAGGGTTTACACTGCTTAGGATTTTGTGTCTCAAGTTTCGGCTTCATGCTGGCCACACAAGTTTAGTTGAGGTGTTTTCCTTACCAGGATCAGGTCATTAAGTGTCCCTTAACGTGGGCCCATGAAGTGTGCTCGGACGTGAGCCCATGAAGTGTCCCTTGACGTGAGCCCATGAAGTGCTCCCTGACGTGAGCCCATGAAGTGTTCCATGATGTGAGCTCATGAAGTGTTCTCTGACGTGAGCCCATGAAGTGTTCTCTGACGTGAGCCCATGAAGTGTCCCTTGACGTGAGTCCATGAAGTGTTCCTTGACGTGAGCCCATGAAGTGTTCTCTGACGTGAGCCCATAAAGTGTCCCTTGGCGTGAGCCCATGAAGTGTTCCTTGACGTGAGCCTGTCCTTTCTGAAATCAAACACTGAGTAAGACAGGACAGCAAGGCACATGCTGAGTGACAATGCAAAGCAGACGCATACAATGAACATGCATGCACAAACACACACGTACAAAGACACAGGCACGCACGCACATACGCATACACACATGCATGCATGCACCATACCATCCGTGCTTTTGCTTGCAGGTCAGGACCGCATAAACAGCTTGACCCTGCACTTTTACACACACACACACATACACACATGCATGCGTGCACCATACCATCCGTGCTTTTGCTTGCAGGTCAGGACCGCATAAACAGCTTGACCCTGCACTCTTACACACACACACACACACACATACACACATGCATGCACCATACCCTCTATGTTTTTGCTTGCAGGCCAGGACCGCCTAAACAGCTTGACCCTGCACTTCACCTCCCTGCTGTACACCAACGTCAGCCGCTCTCTTTTTGATGAGGACAAGCTGCCGTTTGCAGTCCTGCTGCTCACACGATACACACAGGTGAAGGGAAAAGCTGCGAGTTAGTGACATGCTGTGTTTGTGCAATTAAAGCGTGGGTCAGGTGGGGTGGGGTAGCGTGGTGCTGCTTACAAGAAAATTACCCAGGTTCAGGGGAAGGGTTAATAATCGGTGACCTGCAGTGTTGGTGCAATGAAAGCGTAAGGTTGGGTGGGGTAGAGGTAGCGTGGTGCTTCAAACATTAGACGCAAAATAAAGATAGTTGTGGGGGGGGAGATGATGTGTGACATGCAGTGGTGGTGCAATGAAAGCGTGGGACGTGGTGTGGTATGTGGTACTGCTTCAAAGATGCAAAGGGGGGGGTGAAAGAGTACTAAATTTGCAGTGGAGATGCAGCAAATGGAGATGCAGTGAACGGAGATGCAGTGAATGGAGGTGCAGTGAATGGAGATGCAGTAAATGAAGATGCAGTGAATGGAGATGCAGTGAATGGAGATGCAGTGAATGGAGATGCAGTGAATGGAGATGCAGTGAATGGGGATGCAGTGAACGGAGATGCAGTGAATGGAGATGCAGTGAATGGAGATGCAGTGGAGATGCAGTTAATGTAAAGTGATGATTGGCATGGCCACTTTCAGACATGCACACACAACACACTGCTGGTGCAGTGATTGGTGGTGGAGAGGCATGATGCTATGGTGCTGCTCACAAAACCTGCACATGCAGGCGGGTGGTGAGAGTGATGGTGCTTGGTTGTTGCAGTGATTAGGCAGTGTGGTGCTGCTCACTGAAAACACACATAGGATTGGCCAGTACTGTATAAACGGTATACACCGTATATGACCGTATATTCGGTGATTTCCCTGCCTAAAACACCGCATATACATCGTATATATATTATATACATACAAGGACAGCGACGCAGCAGCAGCAATTCAAAATTATGCAGCAGCACTCACAACAAACGCTCCTGCTCAAAAATACATGCCATCATATGTGAACAAAGCTGATAAGTGCACTAGGGTGCACGCACTTGACACACTTGACACAGAACACTTTCTCTCTCTCTCTCACACACACACACACACACACACACACACACACATACACGCACACACACATACACACACACAGCCGCACAGCCGCCAGACACACACACGCACACAATACTCGCACACGCACAAATACACACAGGCCAGCGGGCACTGCTCCAAGGAGGAAGCCAACCTGCTGCTTTTCGGCCGCCCAGACCCTGGACGTGGATCCCTAGCACGTGCGCCAGAAGGGAATGCAAGCAGTGCTGTGTCCATGATTCTCCAAGCCCCAGCCCCAACGCAAGCGGCACCCTCTAAGCCAGGTAGTTACCTCTTCATTAGGTATCATTTTGGATCTTATTGAGAATGCAACTGAACAGGGTACAGGATCAATGTGGCGTTGTGTGTCATTAAAAGTGGAGAGCTTGCTGCAGAATCATAGACACATGTACAAAAACAGAATGAGAAATGAGCTGTCTCGGTTTGGGTTGTTTCAAACAAAACGTGATGTCTGTTGATTTTTTTGACTAGCGTGCCATCGCAGACATCAATGTCCATCAGAAACGTGCTTTCAATGAAGGACAGGCCTCTGTTTGTTTATGTCATTGCTTCACTTGAATGCCCAGCACTGCATGCCCAACAATGCTTGCACTACCAAATAAAATGCTTGCCTGTCCACTAACCTCACACACAAACCTGTCGTGACTGTCTCCACAAAGAAGTGTTGTGCTGTGCATGTAGTGCTGTATTTTTGTATTGCTTGCCAGTCTATGTGTCCCTTGCCGCGGTCTACTAAGCTCACACGCAAAGACGTTTTTGCCGTAAACAAAAACATAAACAAAGCTTGCGCTGTTATAAAGAAAAACCACAGGCAGTGAAGACAACGCCCCACATTACTCAAGGGGAACAAGCCGCTTTGGTACCGGGTACCTTAAAACTCCTCCACCCCAGGAGGAAAAAAAAGGGAGATACATTTACGAGCGATGCTCAACACTGTGTTGCGTGTTGCATGTGTCCCAGTCACTCATACAAGCTGCTCATACGAGCTGCTCATACACACACGACCACACAAGCTGATCATAAAGATGATGGATGAATGATTTGAAGGAAAATAATATGAAGCTGTCCTCTGTGCCCTTTCCGCAGTCACTGCCAAGAATGGCAACAGTCAGGGAAGCAAGGCAGGAGCTGAGGGTGCTGCCGGTAAGGGCTTAAGATGGGGATTGTCTCAGTTATAAACACGTGTGTGTGTTGATACACAGTCTTCAACAGCGTGCTGCAAACCTTGTTAGAAACTTTTAAGTGGCTACACCACTTTTCAGCAAAAAATCACCCAACTGGCCAATTGGCTACACACCCAAAAACCTTAATGTAATCACTGCTTGTTAGCCTGCTGTGTGTGCAGCATTCAACATTTCCCTGATGTGCTCGTCCTACCCTGGTTGTCAAAAAATTGCTGAGGTACAATCTAAACCATGAACCCCCTATTAACACACACACATACACACACACACACACACGTACACACGCACGCACACATACACACACACGTACAAATATACACTCATGCAGCGTGAACACACACACCACACTTTTGCTTGCTGCACTGCTCCAGGGAGCAAAAAAGACTCAGATGTGTTTGGAGGAATGTTCCAGGGCAGTGGAGGTGCTGCTGCGCCCGCAAGGCAAAAGAGCCGGCAACAAGCTGGTCCTTCATCTCTACCCCCGCGAGGAAAGAGCCAGCCTTCAACAGGTACGTGTGTGTGTACACGTGTGTGCGTTGTATGTGTGTGTGTACGCACGTGTGCACACATTTGTGTGTGTGTGAGTGCTGCAGCAATAGTACATGGCCCACTACTTGCTGGTTTACCTTCTCTCTCTGCTTCATCCTGTTTCTGTCCACACACACGCACACACATACACACACACACACATGCACATGCACACACACACACTCGCACGCGCGCACATGCACACACGCACGCACACGCAGGCACATACATCTACATAATTGCATGCACCACACTAACACGCGATACACATATATACACACACACACACGTATGATCGTCTCACGTATTGATTGTGGACAAATGGTATATACAATGCCTATACGGTGTTTTTGGCATTGAAACCACCAAATATACGGTTATGGACGTTGTATATGTACGGTTATGGCCAACCCTACATGTACGACATTGAGTGCAGTGTGCACAACATGTACAACTTGTTACTTTTCTCCATAGGTGGTGCCGCACAAGTCAGCAGCAAGAAGAGTGCTGATGCTAAGGTGGGTCCCTTTGTCTTCCTTCCCTGCTGACTTTTGGCTTTCGTGCAAGGCGTGTGTGGCATGCACACAAATACAGGCACATCCATACACGCACAAAGGCACACACACACGCACACACACACACGCACACACACACACACATACACACACACACATGCACACACACACACATACACACACACACTCGTGACTTTCTTGATGTGTGCAGGGTAGCCTGCCCACAGCCCCCATGAACATGCTGCAGCTTGGCTCTAACATCCCAGATTTCATGGAGATGTCAGCCCCAGCAGCCATGCCTCAGGATCTGTGCCCCCCTTGGATGCCTGAAGACAGCTGGGTGAGTACACCTCACTTTCAGTACAGGGTTGGCCGGAACATTATGTACCGTACGCAAAGTATTTCACCGCCCCAAAAATTTGTTTTTTGGTGGGGGTGGGGGCAAGGGGGCGGTGACAGGGTGGTGTATTATCTTATATGTTTTTCCTTCTAAAAATGGTGTGTTTCGATGATGTATGAAGAAATGTGTGAAATTTTACATGCCTTCCTGCCTGAGAAAGACACATACCAAACCAAGCAATCTTGAAGCAGACTCTGCGCAGCCCGACTGTACATGGAAGGTTTTCTCGCAAGTGTCTCCGTGTACGTCGCACGTATCTGCTAATTCTCGACCATGTCATGCAAAGGAGTGCTAATTCTCGACCATGTCATGCAAAGGAGTGCTAATTCTCGACCATGTCATGCAAAGGAGTGCCAAGGAAACACCATGTCATGCAAAGGAGGGCTAATTCTCGACCATGTCATGCAAAGGAGGGCTAAGGAAACACACAAAAGCACCGAGGCCTGGTAGTGTACGGTGCTGCGTGTGAAGCAGTTATGGTGTGGATGGAACGTGTGGGTACGGTCGGTCTGCTTTGCAGAAATACTGCTGCATGGTTTTATGTCGGTCTGCTTTGCCGAATACTGCTGCATGGTTTTATGTCGGTCTGCTTTGCAGAATACTGCTGCATGGCTTTATGTCGGTTTGCTTTGCAGAATACTGCTGCATGGTTTTATGTTGACACAGTGACGCTGTAACCATAGTTATGGAAGGAGCTGGTTAGGATAGGGATGATGATTGGGGGATCTGTAAGGCATGTCATTGCACCGACAAAGAGCACTATCACTTATTGGTCACACATGTGCACAAACAAACTTGCACACACACAAATGCACACACACACACACACACACACATGCTCACACACACACACACGCACACACACACAAAACAAACGCACACATGCTCACACACACATGCACACCTATACTTACACGTAAATCCAAACACGTGCAGCTTCGCCTTAAGGACCTGGGCAAGGTGTACCCATACAACAAAATGCTGCCAGAGTTGCTATCAGATGAGAACGCCCAGGGAGGCCTGTACACGTGAGTCAGATTGTGGAGTATTGTAGTTCTTCAGATTGTGTGTGTGTTCTTCAGTATGTGTTTGTATGATACTTGTGAGTCAGATTGTGGAGTATTGTAGTTCTTCAAATTGTGTGTGTTCTCAGATTGTGTTTGTACTATACACGTGAGTCAGATTGTGGAGTATTGTAGTCCTTCAGATTGTGTATGTATTCTCCGAATTGTGTGTGTATGCTTCAGATTGCGTGTGTATTCTTTAGATCGTATATGTATTATCGTTCTTGCCACCGTCTGATCGTGCGCCATCATGGCGCTGGCGGGAGGGCTGCCCCTAATGCCCCCTTTATATTGTGCTTGTGTGTGTGTGCATTTGTCGAGTGTCAAAAACCTCCCCTGGTGTGCTCTCTTCACGTCCTGACTCCTGAGGAGGACTGCTGATGCTTTACTACAAGGCTTGGATTGAGGAGTCAGCATTGAGGAGTCAGGATTGAGGATCACGTCCTGAGTCCTTGGATTGCGGATTCAGGATTGAGGATCATGTCCTGCCTCCTGAGGAGGACTCCTGCTATACTATAAGGCTTGGGTTGAGGAGTCACGTTGTCAGAGGTGGCAGGGCAAAATGACAGATGTGTTTATCAAAAGCTTGTCAAATAATTTCATTGTCAAATAATAGATTTTCAATGTCAAAAAATTCCATTGTCAAATAATTTCATTTCATTTTATGCACACACAGACACAACCTTTCATATAAGACACAGATACAAAGATGTATACTTATTCTCATTCTCAATACATGCACAGCCAATCCTGGGTCCTGAGGCCCGCTGGAAGAACACACACGCACACATTCACGCACACATACACACACTCTCACGCTCACACACAAACACACTTACACAAACATTGGCACACATACACTCACACACATACACACACTCACTTTCACTCTCACGCTCGCACACAAACACACTTACACTAACATCTACACACACCATACAAACACACACGCAGCTACTTCCAAGAGCTCAGCATGCCCTTTGGCAATGAGCTCCCTGAGGCTCCTCACAAGTGCATTGCCAGCCTCACCCCCTTCCAACTTCTGCTCTTCATTCGATGCCTCCAGCCCAGAGCCTTCCTGCCTGCTGCAAAGGTAAGCCTCTGCCTGGTTGTCATGTGCACAGCTTGCCTTTCCAGCACTTCATTCCTCACTGGAACAAAATGCTCCCAGCCCGTGGCCCTGGGTGATTGGGTCGTCAAGTTGTAGCAATGTGTCGTCGCACTGTATGAAGTTCATACTATGAACATGCATGCCGGTCATCTGTGCTTTGGTGTTGGATGATTTCAGTGTTTTTAGGATGATATCAGTGTTTATATTTGTGCTTTGGTGTTGGATGATATCAGGGAAAGGGTGCTTGAACACATAAGTGTCTCAAGCATTAGCGGTCTTTACACATGGGCGCACACACACATGCACGTACACACATACACCCACACACACACACACACATGCAAGTACACACAAATAAACACTAGCATGCACGCACGCACGCACACACACGCGCACACAATTTATCTTACCTGTTGCTCGCCTTTGTAACACTCACGCAGAAACTCACATTCATACACACAGACTCAATCACACACATACACACACACACGTGCAAATACACACACACACACATACACACACACACACACACGCATGCAAATACACACACACACACGCTTTCAGTGGACAGTCGGGGCCGTCCTGGGCCCCGCCTGCACAGTGGCGGAGCCCGTGGAGCTTGAGAGCGCCTTCTCCATGAGCAGTGCCACCATGCCCCTGGTGCTCATCAGCACGTCTGACCAGCCCTTGCCTCAACTCATGCTGTTTGCGGAACAGCGGGTCATGAAGGTGTGTGCATGATGTGATCTAGCGCAGTGTGGGTCCTCAAGAGGGTGCGTGTGTGATGTGATCTAGTACAGTGTGGCTCTGGAGGGTGCGTGCGTGATGTGATCTCGAACAGTTTGGATCCTTAAGAAGGTGCGTGCGTGATGTGATCTAGTACAGTGTGGCTCTTGAGGGTGTGTGCGTGATGTGATCTAGAGCATTGTGGGTCATCAAGAGGGCGTGATGTGATCTAGAACAGTTCTGATCCTTAAGAAGGTGTGCGTGTGATGTGATCTAGTACAGTATGGCTCTTGAGGGTGTGTGCGTGATGTGATCTAGAACAATGTGGGTCATCAAGAGGGCGTCGTGTGATCTAGAACAGTTTGGATCCTTGAGAAGGTGTGCGAGTGATGTGATCTAGTACAGTGTGGCTCTTGAGGGTGTGTGCGTGATTCTTGTGACGCTGCCTTGTTGCTGCTGTGCTCTAGCGCATTGTCTGTGGCGGTGCTTTGGTCTGGTGTGTTTTCTGTGAAGCTACTGCTGTGCTGTGGCGCTCCTTTGGCGCTGTTGCTACCAAAAGTGCATTTACCGTGGCGCTGCTGTGGTGCAGCTGTGGTATAATGCGTATTTTACAGTGCTGCTGCAATGTGCTTGGTTGGAGCAGGTGCATCGCACAACCAACCAACCAGATCTTGTTTCATTCTGAAGTGCATGTTTCATTCAAAAGTGCATGTTTCATTCTGAAGTGCATGTTTCATTCTGAAGTGCATGTTTCATTCTATACTGCAATGCGTCGAGATGCGCTGTGGTGGTGCTGCTGCAGCGGCTGTCTCAGCAGCTATTAAGTGTGTATGAGTCTGGTGTGTTTCGCACGTGTGTGTGTGTGTGTGTGTGTGTGTGTGTGTGTGTGTGTGTGTGTGTGTGTGTGAATGTGTGTGTGAGAGAGTGTTTGTGTTAAATCTCGTGTCCGTGTGCGTATGCGTGTGCGTACTCATGCAGCCTATGAAGGACTTTTTTCGCTGTATAACGTAGGTAATTTCTCAAGGTGGTGGAAACACACGACAGTATAAATTAACTTATGCCTGTCTCTAGGTTCGAGCGTATTGCTGGGCACATAGTATGCATGAATTGATATGACTCCTGTTGTGCCCTTTAAGCGTCGCAGTGGTACTACCTGGCCTTTAACAGCGACAAAACTGCTGTGACTCCAAAAAAAGTATTTGCAGCACGCATGTTGCAAAATTTTCAATCTAGCTGGCGGCCAAGGGCTCACTTTAATCAGCTTTGCAGTGTGATCATAGCAGCGCATGTTCGGATGTATGTGCATACGTGTGCGTTTGTTGCAGCGCGTATATACGGATTGCAGTGCACAAAGCCACACAACTTCTCGCAATTGCGCGCACACACAAATGCACCCGCATATGCACATATGTATACACACAAAACATATGCACAAATAGAGTCGTAAACACGCACTCACACACAAACGCAACCGCAATCGCAATCGCTTACATGCGCACACGCATTCACATGGACACTCGAGCATCTACACACAAGAGCGCACACTCACACACAAACACATACACTCACACACACACACACACACACACACACACACGACCACTCGGGTGGCACCACAGGTGCATCACATGGACACACGAGCATCTACACACAAGAGCGCACACTCGCACACACACATACACTCACACACATCCACACACGACCACTTGGGTGGCATCACAGGTGCATCACATGGCCATTGGCAGGGGCCAAGGCGCTGCTGCTGACAAGCTCATCCGCAACAGTGTACGTGACCCGTGCTGGGTTGTGTTGGAGAACACCCACTTGGCAGGGGACTACATGCCACAGCTGTGCAGCCTGGTGCAGGTGTGATGTGTGTTTGTGGCTGTGTGTGGCTATGTGGCTGTGTGTGGCTGTGTGGCTGTGTGTGTATGTGTCTGTGTGGCTACGTGGCTGTGTGTGTGTGTGGCTGTGTGTGGCTATGCTGTGTATGTGGCTGTGTGTGAGGCTGTGAGTGTATGTGGCTGTGTGTACATGTGTGTGCGCGTGAGAGCCGAAGGCACAAAGCTGAGACCTGCCGCACAATGACTGAACACTTTTCTGAAGGCACGCTAGGTGTGAGGTCATATGTATGTGTGTGTGTGTGTGCGTTCTCGCATGTGTGCTTGTGCGCGTTTGTGGTTTTGTCTTCCCTTGAAACATCCTGAAGTGCAATGGATTGAACATTCTGGCCTGCGTGTTTGTTCATCACACCTAAGGTGAAAGTGCAGCTTTCAGCGTTTGTTTTGCTACATCGACAAAGCAGAATAGGTATATTCTGTGTACTTGACAGCCACACAATCGGCCATACATGCATTCATACAATTCATTCATGCACACTCTGTGTTACAGAGGCGTTCACGCATTTGGTGTTTATGAGGCACATGTGCACACGTCTGCTGCAAACAAGTCATGCACAATCTGGTCAACACAGGCATTCACGCACTCTGTCTATACAAAGGCACTTGTGCACACGTCTGCTGCAAATAAGTTATCAAGAGTGTGAGACGTATGATGTAAGAGTGTGAGAAGTAATGATGTGATGTGATGTAATAGGCCTGACTCGATCTGCATTATGAAGGAGTAAGGCGTTCGGTGCCATACACGTAGGGTTGGCCAGAACCATATACAAACACGGTTTTTTGGCAGGGAAATCACCAAATATACGGTCATATACGGTGCATTTATACGGTCCTAGTTAACCCTACATACACGTTGTACACCTTGCCATGCAGCACAGACGTAGAGCTCTTCTCACTGATTTTTTACCTGGCTCCAACTTATCATCGTTACCAACTTGTGCATGACAGGCGCTGCCTACGATGTCAGCTCATTGGGACTTCCGTCTGTGGCTGACCACAATCCCCTCAGAAGAATTCCCAGGCATTATTCTCCAGGTGTGTGTGGGGGGAGAGGGGCCGCCTATGGCTGACCACGAAGAAAAATTCCCAGGCATCATTCTCAGGGTGCGTGTGGGGGGAGGGCCGCCTATGGCTGACCACAATCTCAGAGGAATTCCCAGGCATCATTCTCCAGGTGCGTGTGGGGGGAGAGGGGCCGCCTATGGCTGACCACAAAGAAAGAATTCCCAGGCATCATTCTCAGGGTGCGTGTGGGGGGAGAGGGGCCGCCTAAGGCTGACCACAATCCCCTCAGAGGAATTTCCAGGCATCATTCTCCAGGTGCA
>Ga0307974_1001499_pt1 | contig 16105 bp, 19 predicted proteins | sample OrgLakmetagen784_FD_201812 | JGI IMG/M metagenome (GOLD analysis project Ga0307974, IMG submission 201812) | Saline water microbial communities from Organic Lake, Antarctica - #784 | ecosystem: Environmental > Aquatic > Non-marine Saline and Alkaline > Saline | place: Antarctica: Organic Lake... | reverse complement strand
ATTACTGATGGCCCCCGCATTCACAGGCTGCTGCCACATGTTGCGCTTCAAAACCACTGTATGTGGGTTTGCCAAAGGGGGTGGCGTGTGTGTATGTATGTGTGTACTTGCGTGTGCATGAGTGTGTGTGTGTGTGAGTTTGTGTGTGTGTGTGTGTGTGTGTGCAGCAAGTCAAATTCACATTCCATGCCCCTGCAGCAAGTCATGGTCATTCCATGCCCCTCCCAATGCGCCTACCAGCCACGTTTCACGCCCCTCTGCACGGTGTGTGTGTGTGTGTGTGTATGTGTGTGTGTATGTGTGTGTGTGTGTGTGTTTGTGCGTGTGTGTGTATGTGTGTGTGTGTGTGCGCGTGTGTGTGTGTGCGCGTGTGTGTATGTGTGTGTGTGTGTGCGTGTGTGTGTGCGTGTCTGTTTGTGCGTGTGTGTGTTTGTGCGTGTGTGTGTTTGTGCGTGTGTGTGTATGTGTGTGTGCGTGTGTGTATGTGTGTGTGTGTTTGTGTGCACGCGTGCGTGCGTGCATGTAAACGTTGCGCTGAAGAAACCAATTTGCACACGCACCGTGCAGCGCACATAACTTAGCCCTCACATTTAATTGTAAGACAACAAACGAAACGCACGTTCACTGCTGGGCACACCCCCACCTGCTTACACATCGCCACGCTGTATAGCGCGCTGCAAACGTTATGTGCACAAAATATGAAACTCACATTTACTACCGACGGGCACGCCCCCACCTGCTTACACATCGCCATGCTGTATAGCGCGCTGCAAACGTTATGTGTACGAAATATGAAACGCACATTTACTACCGATGGGCACGCCCCCACCTGCTTACACATCGCCACGCTGTATAGCGCGCTGCAAACGTTATGTGCACAAAATATGAAACTCACATTTTTTACCGATGGGCACGCCCCCACCTGCTTACACATCGCCACGCTGTATAGCGCGCTGCAATTGTTTTGTATATGAAATATGAAACATTTATAGCCGATGGGCACGCCCCCCCTGCTTACACATCGCCACGCTGTATAGCGCGCTGCAAACGTTGTGTGTACGAAATATGAAACGCACATTTATTGCCGATGGGCGCGCCTCCCAGCTGCTCGTACCATCCATTCCTGATCTTCAACATGTGCTCCTGGTTGAGCTCTGTCAAGCCCACACCCCTGCAGCAAACCAAGGACGACGGAGTTCAGTATGTGCCATGCTTTTCTACGTAAAAACTCCACGTGTTAGTAGGGCTGTGTGTGTGCGTGTGTGTGTGTGTGTGTGTGTGTGTGTGTGTGTGTGTGTGTGTGTGTGTGTGTGTGTCTAGGATGTAACGTATGGTCCGGCAAGAATGCGCTACGTCACAGCACTGGGTAAAGTGGAGGACTCCCCGCATGGCAGCAGCTACTTAGCAGCCACACGATTGTTTGCAGCACTAGGTTTTGCCCGGTTGGCGATTGTTCTCACGATCGAAAATTGTTGGCACATGACGGGCTGTGCATGTACGCATGTAGCACACCGTTTAGAACATATAAGTAGGGTTGGCCAGGACCATAAATATACAGAGTATATACGGTGTTTTTGGCAGGGAAATCACCAAATATACGGTGTATATATACAATTCTGGCCAACCTTACGTATAAGAAAAGGTTCCCCCAGCAGGGTCCCCCTGGTTCCCTGCTGATAAGTAGGGTTGACTAGAACTATGTATATACGGTGTACATACGAATTTTTTGGCTGGACAATCACCAAATATACGGTCGTATAAGGTGTATACCTACGTGTAAAATTCTGGCCAACCGGATTGGTATTCCTATAATATCGCACTTAATTGGTCCTGGTTAAACCAATATGCACACAGTTCACACCAAGAAATCTTAGCCAGCCCCAGACTGCGGGGGAGGAACCTCACACACACACACACACACTTGAAGTAATGTGCTTTGTCAGGTCGGCGCCCCATCAGCGTGCGTAAGCTGTTCCGTAAGTCATTGGAGAAGCCGGTGTACTGGACCTTCATTTGCGCGTCGTAGACGGCAAACACAAAGGCCTTGAAGCCTTTGCCTTCGCTGCCTGGCAACACGGGGTTCACTAGGCCCTGCGCATGCGCGCACGTGTGTGAGTGTGTGTGTATGTGTGTATGTGTGTTTGTGTGTGTGTGTGTATGTATGTGTGTATGTGTGTGTGTATGTGTGTGTATGATGCAATGTAACAATTGAGGACGTGCCTGCTCAGCTGTGTATATAGATCTGTGCATCTGTGCTGCTTAGCTAGAGCATGTGTGCATATGTGCGTATGAAAGTATGTGAGTAATTATGAATGCGTGCGTGCGTGTTCACGAATGGTATGATTGATCTGGGCCGGATGAGGAAGCAAAAAAGAGTTTGGATGTGATCCTGGTGCCTCAGGCATTATCTGTATGAGTGCCACGAACTTGCAAACGAGACTGATATCTCCGCCGCACCTGCTCGTTCACCAGTGGAGAGGACTGCAAGTTTGTGAGCTTGACTTCCACTTCCTCCTCCTCCTGTGCAGCTGCTGGTGGACTGTCTGCGGCTCTCGTGAGCACAGCCTTTCTGCTGTTGCGCCCTGCCCTGAGGGAGGAGCCTGGGGCGTCCCGGAGCGTGGAGCAAACTTGGCTCCCGGACGTGCATGCTGTTGCTACTGCTACTACGGGTGTATGTGCAGCACTGAGCCCACTCTGGAGTCCCCTGCAAGTGTGGATGCAAGTGTGCAAGTGTGAATTGGGTGTCGGCAATTTGGGGGAAGGGGGAAATCTCCGTGAGCAAGGGAACGTGTGGCTAACCCAAACACTACCTGCTGGAAAACGAAGTAACACATGGATGGACATCGCTCCTACTGCACATGCGGAGTTGTTGCGGACACCCGCTGGATTTCTGTAATAGAGCTTGCATGATTGCTTAACGTATGTTTAAAATTAGCAATACGCTTGCAGGAAGTTCAAGCTTTTTTGTCACACATCTCTTTTTTTGCATTGCATTGCATTCTCTTAACTTTACTTTGAGCTTTGAGCATTGATAGGGGAGATGCTTGCACGTACATCTCCTTCACTCTACTCCTCCCTCTCCTCAAACAAGAGTCCTGCTTGCAGTAGTTGTCCCTTCCCTGACCCCCACAGCACGAAACGAGGATGCAGGAGGCACAATATAGCACGCGTCATGCAGAATTCTGAGCGCAGCAGCACGCAGAATTCTGAGCCAGCACAAGAACTTCCTGATAACCAGCCCGAGAACCCGGTGCTGGGGCCAAGTTTGCACCTGTTTGACCATACACACGTGCAGCAATGGTCTCCCGCTCTGATAGCTTGGTAAGGACCGTTTTACCGTTTACCTGCCAGGGCTAGAAACATGCTTGCATCTTGAGCACGAGCATTTTGCAAAACTTATACGGACAACATTTAAGCACGGGAGGAACAGCGCATCATAAATTGAGTGAACCAGAGTTCTGGCAGTTCATTACCTCGGTGCTTGCTCGTTGCAGGCTGCCTTTTGGCGCCGCAGTTTCGGCAGTGCGGGTGCTGCTGTGGGTGCTCTGCATTGCTTTAGACCTCCCTACTTTTCGAAATCGGAATGTGGTGAGCACAGCAACACGAATCTGACTGGTATTTGTTAATGGGCAGTCAACCTACGAAGCAATGCTCTAAAAAGTACACATCCGTCAGCCTCAGCTGTCCATCCATTTGCTCTTCACCAAGCTGCCCTGACTGTTATTTTTCATGCCTCTCACATATGTCATGTCATACGCCTCACACTGTAGGTGGAAACGTACTTGGCTTTGTTGGGGGTGAAAGTAACGTGGCACCATAAAGAGCGGCTGCCTCAGGTAATTTGAAGCAGGAGCAGATATGCCTAGAAATGGCATCAGTTATGCTGTAACTTATAAACCCTAAATCCACACCCAAACCCACAGACACACGCACACTTGCACACACATACATGCACATGTCAAATGATTTGGTTGTATGGAGATTGGAGATCTGAAAAGAGGTTATCTCCAAATGGGTGCTGATCATAGATCATTCACTCATCCTGCGAGTGCAGCATCAAAATGTCATGACTTGTTGCAGCACTGGCAACAAAACGGCCTCCGGAAAGACCGATGATTTCATTTGTTTTGACACAGGGTTTCCACGTCATGGTATCAAATCACACGAACTGTGGAGACCTCATGGCTCTTTTCACGCTGCCTCAGAGGTGAGCTCGAAAAACGAAATGGAAACCACCACATTTTCTCGAATTTTAAATAGGTGGGTTTGTTAAAGAAAGGGAAGAGGACGGATGATCACATTGCGATTAAAAAACGGAGACGGGCTTCAGCAAAAAAAAAGACGCTGTGTAGTTGATGTACGCAAAAGACCCAGCAGAGCTGCTTCCTCCTTTAATCATCTGGAGAGAATGGTGGCGAGATTGATGCTGGAATTTTTGAAAAGGGTTAAAATATATTAGCTTTTTAAGGTCAAAGCCAGGCAGTACAGGCACGTGAGGTTTGATCATGAAAAGGTGTCTCCATTGCATGTAGGCATAGTTGTGAAACGGTAGCCATATTTTATGTTAGTGCAGTCTTGAAAAGGAATCGCCGTTAATTGTAGGCATAGCCTGAAAATGCAGCTGCATTGTTTGTATACCTATGACAAAGGTAGCTACGTTGTACGTGGGCTTAGCCAAAGAAAAGGCAGCTACGATGAAGGCTGGCAAAGTCATGAAATGTAATAACGTAATGCTGATTGTGCAAGGGGGAGGGGGTACTACTTCCAACTATGCGCACAACAACTCCTTGGAAGCGGGTGGGTGGATTATCATGACACGCAAATGGATTCCAGATTCATTTTCGACATCTACATCATTTTACCATACACGCCACCTGCAGGTATATCCACCTCATATCGCCCGCCATACCTGCTAAAGCCATGAACACCCGCAACCTGCCAGTCATGGTAAGCGCCTTGCTGTATTGCAGGTTGGACGCAGGAAGTTGATGTTTACGAGATGTGTTTTTGCTGCTCCTATGTAGTCAGTGAGCATCATGTACAGAGGCCGTAAGTGCCAAAGCCAGGTGCTCAAATGAACAGCCTCATTAAAACTGCTAAGTGTCAGCATCAGCGTGTAACATTTGAACTCCAGTTCTTGGAGTGAATCAAAATGATGTCCCTCGTATCACTCCTGCTTATTATCTGTGTTCCTCTTGAGTTCTTCCATCTTTTAATCACCTTGGTCCTCACAACTGCTTTTCCTTCTTAGGTGAGTTTAGTTTTGCTGCCTAAATTCTGGGCAAATGCGAGGACCAGTGTTGTGCACATACGGCGTCAAGGCGTCAATCACAAATGGCACAGTTAATTACGGTGCTTAAATGACGTCTACGTCACATAACATTACCGTAATTAACGGTGAAATTCATACTGACGGTGGGAAATCGTAAGTAACGGTGCGGCGTCAGGTACTCAGTGGCTCAGAGTGCCAACTCAAGCTCCGATTTCCCCACAAACAACATTTGCGATTTGCGATTTGCGATATAAATATAAAATGTCCTCCGGTAATCAGGCCAAGAGGGCTCGTGTGGCCCTGAGTCAGTAGAGCCTGGCCCGGCCTGGCCAGCTGCTGACGGCTTTCCACCGTAAATAACTAATCCCTGACGGTTTCCCACCGTAGATAACTGTAAAGCCGACCGTCAGACGTCAAAAATTAAAATCACCTTAAAATTTCTCCTGAGGATTAGTTTCTGACGGTCAAAACCGTAAATTACGCCTGACCGTCAAATGACGGTTGACGGCGTCAACCGTAAAGTGCACAACACTGATTATTATGGTGGAGCCTTGACACCCTGTGGACATCAGGGGCAGGGAGAACTTGCATGTAAAACTTGACACACACACCTGCAGCCTCCTGCCGCGGTTGCACTCTGCCTTGGACACCTTGGCCCGTGCAGTGCGCGCATCACTCACAATGCCACGCCAGCCTGCCATAGCTCGCAACTGATGAGTTTTAAAGCCCTGTGCAGAGCACAGAAATGGCAAACAGTGCTCACTGTGTTGGAAAGAAGCAAGGGAACTGCTCAAAGACACAAGATGCCTTTGTCGGCAGAGGTCTGGACAATGCCTCTTACGTGAGAGTTAAAGTAGGAAGAGTGGAAGCAAGACAGTATGTCCTATTACTTTTGAATATAGCATCGTGTGCCACAGCCTGTGCGATTATGAGCTTCCCCTGGGTTAATAAGCAGCCAGCAGGCTTTGGTAGAATCAGTCTTTCCTTGACTTAATAGCCGAGTTCCAGCCGCAAAACCAAAAAGGACAGGACGAGCGTGTTGCGGTCGTTCTATGGCGACACTGTACGTCCCTGTACGTTACCATACCGCACACCCCAGAAGCAATGAATGATAGTGAGCACTTTGTCACCGCCCAAAACACATGGTGTACAACAGCGTTCAATCAGACTTCCTTGTTACCTATGCAGACATCATTGTGGCCCAGATTTATTTATAGGGGCAATGATGTGAGTTTAGATCATTACAGCTGTACTCTCTCCATCACCGTACCTTGGCCAGGTGGACACAAAGCTTGCGTGCTGTCACTGCTTCGCGCAGTGTTCGTTGCTGCCAGGCTGCCAGGGTTGCACTACACAGACGAGAATCGGAGCGCTCCTGCATGTAATGAATGATAATGATACAAATCGGATGACACACTTGTCGTGTGCAAACGCACCTATGCAAACAAGGGTACACACACAGACATACACACTTACATATACATCCAGTCACATACACACAAACCTAGAGACATGACATGTAAGGGAAGTTTGATCGTTTTGATTTAGAAAACATGGCAGGACTCAAGCATTTTGCGGCAACGAGCCTGTCTTTACAAATGCCGCCAAGGACAAACATATCCCCTTGTTACAGCTGCCCATACCGCCCATCCTGTGCCAACCCACAGAGTACCTTGACAGCTACCCCCACTGCCCTCAGACGCTGTCCTTCTTCCACTGCTTCTGCCCAGCCGAGGAGCGCGGTCTGTAACGAGCGGCTAGCCACTCGCTTCGAGCATAGAGCACCCCGAGCATGCAGCACCTTTTTGCTTCTGCAATCCAATGGTGTAGCAAACCTTGTTGACTACGCGCCAAGCAACCCAATGAAGCAGGCAACATTTCACGCTTGAGCAAATACGGGTACAAAAATAAGCAGAGGTGCTAGCAGCACTTATAGGCTCAGTGGCGCCTGCTGTAGCTACCTTTACCCTAATCCAAGCCAACCTGCACATTAACCTTTCTGAGTATAAATCACACGCACTCATGATAACACCCATTTCCCATCAAAATAAATCACACGCACTCATGATAACACCCATTTCCGATAAAAAAAAAATCACACGCACTCATGATATTACCCATTTCCCATCAAAACATGCCCCCAGTTGCCCATGCCCTGACCAGCTCCGCACCTGCTCACTGCCCACCACCCTTGCAGTAGCCCAAACAATCTGCACCGTGCTTTGCGAGCCTGGAAGCGGGACGCACGTGCCCACAAGGCTGAGCCTGTAAGGCAGGACTGTTGCCAGGCTACCAGGGAATCTGCCAGGAGGGCTGCCTCAGAGCGTGCTGCCATGATGTGCAGGTGTTGACGGCCTAAGGCGTGGCTTTCAACTACCTCCTGTGCAAACAGGAAGGGGGCAAAAGTGTGAAACTGTCTAAATCCACCCCACACAAGCAAAGCTTGATGAAGCTCTTATTCACTGGGTTGTGCTGACGTGTGTATTGTGTATCATTGAATCATTGCATGATTTAAAGCAATCCTCTGATGCATACTTAGGGAAAGCGCTCAGGTGGGAGCTCATTCAAAGTATACCATCATGCAAATTACCAATGAACATGGTTTTACATGGCAAACAACACACACACACAGCCTACCAGACCTGTACAGGCGGGCCTTCGCCCAGGTTGTGACACAATCAGAGGAAGTCGTATCAGATTAGGTAGGGTTTTAAAGGCAAACCACTCCCGCACAAACACATACAAACTAAGGAAGTGCAGTTCACCTTCCAGCCACTGACAGCCCGCTGCATCAATCTGCTAGATGTCCTCATAATTGAACGGAACAGCAGGCGTGCTCGTGCAGCGCGAGCACATGTGTGTTCCTCCCAGGCTCCAAACGCGTGCACAAGAGCTTGATGGTCTGCACGTGCTCGGGCTTTTGCCACACATGCCTTGCGCGTGCCGACCTGCAAAAGTACCATGGTTTGGTGGAGGCCTAAATTCAACTGTATGGAGTATGGAGCAACCTCAAGCCCTCACAGGCGGATTCAATTTGGGATGTACGGAGCACTCTGAGCCACATCACAATTCTAGCCTGAATGACCGATACGAAAGATAGACATGGATGGTACTGACAAACAGAAGAAAAAAACATACATGCAGGAGCTGCATAGTCATCATGTGTGAAACCTATGAGCGTGCGCCGCCAATTTGAGCGGTCATTGGACAATGCCTGGACTTTGAGCACACTTGTGAATAGCAACTCTAGGGGAAAGATGACTTCATTCCTGAAATGGTTCTATCACGCCTGACATCCCCACGCTTAATTTTCAGTTAATTTACCTTTATCCAGCCCTCCATTACAACCTGCATCACGTGGAATGCTTTCCGCCGCCATTGCGTTGCCACCACAACGGCTAGCATACGCCGGCGCATGGCTTTTGCCTGTCAATTTAATATAGAGGAAAAGAGTTCTTTGTGGAGAGGAAGAAATGAGATCAGGAAAGCATGAAAACGAATCTATTGTCGCTACTGGAATTAGACCTGCTGTAGGTGAACCAAACCTACCCTTTTCTATGTCCACGCAACATACAAAGACGCAAACTTCATATAGAGGAAGCATTGGTGAGCAATAAATAGTAAGACATGCATGCTGTGTAAAAAAGGGGAGGAAGCCTGGCAAGCAGGGATACTCATGGGGGATGTGCGTGTGGAAGCCAGTACTGCGGAGCAACTGGGTGCCAACGTATGAGCAACAACTCAAGCATGCAGATCCACCATATAATTGCAAGTGTCACAACCCGTGCCGTGCACATTTCTGCTTTATTCAAACTGCATACCTGCTGCAACTGGTATTCTCGCATCTGGGCAAGGTCGAAAAGCCCTATAATCTCCGAGTTCATCTCTGAGCGCAGGAACTCAACCTGAAGAACAGGGACTGCTGTTGGCCAGGAAGCAATTGTTGTACAGGCATCACGCATGCATTGCGCATTACTAAGCTGTGCCACATAGAGTGTGATAAAGGCATCACACATGCATTGCACTGCAACAATCTACCAGGAAACCTGCTGTGAAGCATGCATGACCCACATGCACAGTACAGGTGCATGCACGCAGAAAGGTCTGCAAGAGAGCAGTTGAGCACTGAGCAATCCCTTTATGACAAGTCTTGCAGCTAGAAAGTGCATGCCCTCCAAACAGGTGTATGTCTAAGCCTTGCACTGCAAATCAATTCAAAAGGCACTCTCACCTGCCCAATCGTGTCCATTTTTAGCTGAGCCACTTCCTCTAACAGTGCCAGAACTTGATCCTCCACTTGGGCACGCAGGGCTTTCTCTGCGTCTACAAACCTGAAGGTCGTTGGCATAAAGAAAAAAGCTTGATTGATGTTGACGGATTGAGTACAGGCGGTTCTGCTTTGAATGGAGTTGTGATGGACAAGCATGTCTGTTCAGTAGCAAACAGCCTTTGGTTAAAGGAGCAAACAACTTGTACCTAATTAGTCTAGCTTGAAAAAGCGTATAATTTGAGACAAACATAACACTTGACGTGAAATATTTGCACACCCATAAGACCTTCTCTCTCTCTCTCTTTCTCTCTCTTTCTCTCTCTCTCTCTTTCTCTCTCTCTCTCTCTCTCTCTCTCTCTCTCTCTCTCTCTCTCTCTCACACACACACACACACACACACACTCACATGCATACACACACATACACATATACACACCAGTGTTGTGCACATACGGCGTCAATCACAAATGGCACCGTTAATTACGGTGCTTAAATAACGTCTACGTCACATAACCGTAATTAACGGTGAAATTCATACTGACGGTGGGAAATTGTAAGTAACGGTGCGGCGTCAGGTACTCAGTGGCTCAGAGTGCCAACTCAAGCTCTGACTTCCCCACAAACAACATTTGCGATTTGCGATTTGCGATAAATTTAAAATGTCCTCCGGTAATCAGGCCAAGAGGGCTCGTGCGGCCCTGAGTCAGTCGAGCCTGGCCCGGCCTGGCCAGCTGCTGACGGCTTTCCACCGTAAATAACTAATCCCTGACGGTTTCCCACCGTAAATAACTGTAAAGCCGACCGTCAGACGTCAAAAAATAATATCACCGTAAATTACGCCTGAGGATTAGTTTCTGACGGTCAAAACCGCAAATTACGCCTGACCGTCAAATGACGGTTGACGGCATCAACCGTAAAGTGAACAACACTGATACACACACATGCACACACACACGCACACACTCAATACAAAAACACACATGAATCTCATCTAATGCAGCAATGACGGCGTAGTAGCTCTCACCTCACCAGCTCCTGCACCAGCATACTGCTTATCCGCTTCAAGTGCTCATCCTCGCCTAGCTCAGGTGCAAACTGAAGCATTTTGCGCGCACCACCCCTTCCTGCAACGCTTACTGTGATTAGGGATGTAAGAATTACCATAACAGTGCTATTCAAGGGAGCAAAGTGACAGCTCATGCAAGCCAATTTCCAGGAATGGTAATAGCACTGACATCATAGTGCTGCCAATATCCACCCTGGAACATCAGAACAGAAGTCAGCTGTGCTCTGGTCAATGGTGGCTTACAGCCTCCAGTTGTAACAAGATTACAAAATACAGTCAATCCCTCTCTGCTATACGATTTATGTGACATCCTTTATGGTAAAGAAGATACAACGGAAGAGTGATTGGCTCATGGGGGCATACTGGCACATTATTTTGGTTGAACATTGAAAGCTATCCCAGGTTAACACAGGCTATCCCCCTCCCACCTGATGGCCCAGACAGAAAGCCTGACACGCTACACTGCTCTGCTGCAGTACCTTGCTGCAAGGGGCTGTTGCTATTACTAAGATGCGCGTCTGTGTTGTCACCAGTGGCAGGCAGCCCGCGCGAGGGAGAGGCATGAGCAATGGGTGAGGGGCCGTACCGGCCCACCCTTACGACCTGAGATGGGACAAAACATGGATGAATAAAGGTTATGATGGAAACCTACGCAGCATCTGTGGCCTCAAAGGATTGCAGAGGTGGGCGCTGATCTTGGGGCTTAAAAGAGCTGTTATTTAGGGGAGGCTGCGTTGTGCAGCTGCTGCCTTGTGGCACATCAACAATAGAGGTTGCACACACGAAAGTCCAGCTTGCAATTCTAGCACCAGTAATGCGCAATGCATGCGTGTTGCCGCCTGTACAACAATTGCTTCCTGGCCAACAAACCACACTAATATTAATCAAGGGGAACAAAGAAAAATTACGCAAGCAGTGTCAACCACATAAATATTAATCAAGGGAAAGGAAAAGGAAAAGGAAAACATTTCCGTTTTCCGTCGTAGAGCTTTTATGTAAGGCTGGCCAGAACCACATATATATATATACCGCGTAAATACGGCATGTTGGGCAGGGAAATCACCAAATATTACGTCATATACAATGTATATACACGGTTCTGGCCAACCCGATATATAGGATTAAGGTTGTAGACAATGTGCACAAGGCAATTTGAAAGCTGAACCATGCACAAGTCATCCACAGTCGTATGCATTTACAATGAAAATTTGTGGCGCAAGCAAAGGAAAGGAACAGTGATGCAAGCAACTATGTTTGCCCGCCACAATAACTTGCAGGCAGGAACTGGATAGAAGGCGGTTGAAATAGGCAGCACCATGTTGGTTATTTCTGCTTCCTGATGCAAGCTTTTCCCCCCAGTTTGCCATCATGACTTTGGATTCAACGTAGTCCTTCAGCACACCTACCTGAAGATCCAACGTGATGTTTGGCAGCCTACGGCTTCGCAGACACAAGTGTATAGACGACCAGGGGTGTGACCAAGGATTCCCTGAGACCACCTCCCACTGCTCCCAAATCCCAAGGTTGAGATTGAAAAAAACTAGACGGTATGGGGCTTTCTTGCGCGGCTGCATGTACTTCCAGCTGGCTGCAGGGGCCCTAAATCCCAGGAAGGAGTCCTGCATGGATGCACATGGCTGTTTGCAGAATGCAGGGCACAAAGGCACAATTATGCGCAAAAAGGGCAACTGGTGCATCAAATGACTCATGACTCATGACTCGTGAGCACGACAAACTCTGTGTGGTGTGGTTACATTACTTACATTATTGTTGGAGGCGCAACCTAGAAAATGGTGCCGGCATTGGACGTGTAGGTCATCTAGTTATGGTGGCAATACAGCATAATAAGATTCCCTACCCTCCCAATTCACACTTGCCCACTCACTTGGCGCACCACCTCTAGAAGGCAGTGGTCCCCGAATTCCTGCCCAGGGCCTTGAACTCCTCCTGCCTCCAACTCAGTAGGGATAACGGAGGAGCTCAAGTCTAGCACATACTGTACACCATGCTCGCCCGCTTCTGTGAGGTGCGCCTTCGCCACACCACAGGGCTGCCCCTGAGCAGGTTGTTTTTTGGAGGGAAAAAGGGCGCTTGATGACTCGTGGTGTCTGAAGAGCTGGTATCAAGGAATGCTGTTGACTATCCGCGTGGATGCACATTCAGTAGGCTTATTCTGTCTATTTGTACATACGTGAATATGTGTCTGTTTTAGCACGTATGTGTGTATACGTGTGAGTGTATATGTGTGCATGCAAGTGCGACTGTTTGTGTGTGTGTGTGTGTGTAGGTGTATGTGCTTGCGTGCATATGCACATGTGCATGTGTGTGTATGTCAATGCGCGGGTGTGGCGTGCGCATGTGTGTATTTGTGTATGCTGGTAAGCGTGTACGTGTGTACACTGATGTGCGTGTGTGTGAGCAATTATGAGTTTAAAAGTAATTGTGTATGTGTGTATATACTTGTGTGTGTGTGCGTGCATGCGTGCGTGTGCATACTCCTTAGTTATTCTACCTGCTGCTGAAACACAACTACATCCCCAGAGTCCAATCCCTGGCGTCCCTCTTCGCCGCTTTCATGAGGGAAGAACGTCCTATGCTCCAAATCTGTAAGTAAGCCATTCAGATGCTTTGCCGCTTGCGTTTCTGTTTGAAGGATCTTTGACCATTACTTGCCAGAACTCTCCCACTCACAAGGAATGTGCAGGACTGATTGATTCTCATCAATCATGCCTGTCTTGCCTGTCTGTCCTGGCACCACCCCAGATTTCTTCCAGAACTCCTCCCCTAATTGTGGGCTAGACGGGGACTGAGGAAGCATGTATACCTTACCGCCTTCACATTTCGCTATTATTTGTTAATGGCACGATAAAATGCATTTGCAAACTGAGCATCATATCAGTAAATTGTCTGCGTGCTTTTTCCTTTCTGAAATGAAAATGCAATGACGCACTAATCCAGCGCCAGGCTTTGCAGATCAAACATTTTGCAATGAAGTCGTAATTTATGGATGTGCCGCGTCAGGACGACCAGAAGACAATTAATAAGACTAAAATTGTTTAAAAAACTGTGACGAAGATCTGCGAACATTGTCTAAGGCACCAAAGAAACAGGACTGGAATCTGTGCCGCTAAACTCTTTAAGCGCTGCATCAGAGTTCTCGTGTTGCCGAAGGGTTGTATCGACCATCGACCAACAAAGAGCACAGGGGCGTCTGACGTCAGGCTGGCTGCACCTCCGTTCCGCAGAGCATGCTCTAGACTCCATGGTGGCAGCTGCGTTGGCCTGCAGAAAATGATGGCACAGAAGCACAAAAAAATTGGTTGTGCAGAAAATGATGACAACAAATGTCGACAGTAAAAGCACAAGAATGTAGGAGCCACGGCCCTCAAATTTGGCCATTTAATGGCAAACCTACCTGTGAAAGAAAAACTCCAACTAGGTGCTGCTAGACTGGGCTTGCATGTAGTTCTCTGCTTCTCTCTTCAAATACCAGTCCTGCAGAGTGTAGCAAAGTACGTAATGTGACAGTCCATGATGCTTATAGGAAATGAAGAAGCTCTCTAGTATGCTTGTGTATATGCTTCCCGTATTGCATCCCAACTCATAACCCTAGGAGTGACAATGGCTGCGTGGTGCGCAGTGTGGTGCGCAGGCCTTTTTATGACTTGCAGATTAAGTCCCCGTTGATTTGAAGTGCAATACGTACATGCGAGCAGAAGGGTTACGAAGAAGTCAAAGGTAATGATTGAGCACTTTTCCAATGTGGCTGGGGCCTTATAAGGAGTTCCTAACCCCTCTTGATTGGCTCAGTGCAACTATAAAATAGGCACTTGATATTGTGGATACGTATTGGAGTTGCTTGTTTGCCGGAACACACCCAGTCTTCTCCATGCCATCTACAACCGTTGACCTTGCTCACAGCCCTTACCCCCCCCCCAATCCGTATAATTGGCACCAATCATCAGAGCTTGAGCATGATCTCAAATACCTTATAGATATGAACAAAGGCCCCCCCCAACTGGGAAACCCAAATTGCAGCCGACTGATCACCCTAAAACTCAACTAAAGGCAGTTTTAACTTCAGACGAATGAGATTTGGCTGTTTTTTATGATGGGACAATTCATCAGCACAAAACAATTGATTGCACACCACGCAGCAGCTCACACTCACTCTTCTTAAAATCGCCCTCTGGTAGTAGTCCTGTGTGCATGAGAACAAGAAAAGAGTGACTCTCTTGAATGTGGTTAGCCGTACAATATACTGACAGTGAAGAGGAAAACAGCGCATCTTTTGCTCATGACTTGTTACATCTACTGGTACATGGTAACAGAGGAAGCAGCGAGGGCCTCACCTTGTTGTAGCTCCACAGTGTCTTCTGCTCACGAGAAACGTTAAGCTTCTCCACACCCCAAATGGTGACAGCCAGAATGCCTACATGAATGATATGAAGATAACTTTGGAAACTGGAAAATTGCTCCCAGGTGTTGTGCATGCCTATTTCGAAGAGGGTGCTTGTGTATATGGACACACTCGCACTGGAGGCGATTTCAACCAATCAGCCTTTTAATCACCATCCAGCGTTGCATGAACCCCGAATATCATTCAATCATAACGCTCAATTGCATTCTTGTGTTCTAGCAGTGCATTAATGTCAGCATGCAATAACGACCAGGGACAGCAGTCTGTAATGTGCTTTAGTGTTTTACAACTCATGACAGCTGTATTGTGCAGGGTGTGAGGACGTGCAGGTGTGCATGTGTGTGTGTGTGAGTGTGTGTGTGTGCATCAAGATGTATGTGCAACCATCTATGCATGCATGTCTACGTGTACGTGTGTGTTTCTTCTAGTGTGTTGCGTGTATGTGTGTGCGCGCGTGCGTTTTGTGTGTACGTTTTGGGTGCACCTGCGTATTTATGTGTGTGTGTGCTTATGTGCATGTATGGGAGTGTATGTGTGCGTGTGTGTGTGAATGTGTGCGTGCGTGCGTGTCTGTGTATGTGTATGTGTGTTTGAGTGTGTGTGTCTCACGTGCGTGTGTGCGTGTGCATGTGTGTGTTGGTATGCGTGTGCGTGTGTTTCTGTGTGTGCGCGCGTTTGTTTCTGTGTATGTGTGGATGCGTGTGTGTGTGTATGTATGTGTGTGTGTGTGTGTGTGCGTGCGTGTGTGTGCGCATGTGCGTGTGCGTGTGCGCGTGTGTGTGTGTGTGTGTGTGTGTGTGTGTGTGTGTGTGTGTGTGTATATGTGTGTGTGTGTGAAACAAACTACTCATACACACATGCATGCAATGCAATTTCTCACCTGTAATGATTGCGGCACCGGGCACTGCGTTCCATCCCATTTTTTGAGAGCAAGCCTCACAGCCAGATTATATATTAAATAATTACGTAATGTCCTTTCAAACATCTTCGCCGGTTCCCTTTCTGAGTGCTGAATCTCGGCGGGGGGGAAGTTTGCACAATGCGGAAACATCTACCAGGCATGTACATGTGCATGCA
>Ga0307974_1001498_pt1 | contig 16109 bp, 20 predicted proteins | sample OrgLakmetagen784_FD_201812 | JGI IMG/M metagenome (GOLD analysis project Ga0307974, IMG submission 201812) | Saline water microbial communities from Organic Lake, Antarctica - #784 | ecosystem: Environmental > Aquatic > Non-marine Saline and Alkaline > Saline | place: Antarctica: Organic Lake... | reverse complement strand
CTCCCTCCCTCCCTCCCTCCCTCCCTCACACACACACACACACACACACACTAATGCAGGGGCAGTGGCAGCACTCCAGGCAGCCCCAGGCACTCAGTTGGGGAGCTGCCCGCTTACTTGACAAAGCGGTTGGAGAAACTTGGAAAAGGCAGTGGGGGCAGCCCAACCCGCCCTCAATCTGCAGGAGCAGTGCCAAGGTGAGTGAGCCCTCCTAGGGAAAGCATAGAAGCATGGAAAAACTTTGCAGGCCATGTTCCCAGACAAAGACAGAAAGGGAGCCTTTTGGGCACCAGGTTGAATAAATGTTATTCAACTATTAAAGGGTTTGGTAACAGGACACGTTTGGTTTGTTGTCTGTGGTTTCTCTTATTTGCTGCACCATTGTGCACCATGCTGAGGCACCATAGTGCACCTTATTTGCTGCACCATAGCTGTGGCACCCTTGTAGCCATACATGATGGCCTGGTGCTCTGTAACCTAATGCTCAGTTTTATGCACATCATGAGGCATTGACTAGACCCCTGCTGAGTGTCTGCACGCAACTGCTTTGTTTGGCATGGACAGGCACGGACTTTTTGTAAGGCATATGCTTTTAGGTCAATCAAAGTGGTTGACCATTGCGGAAATGGTGAAGTGCGCTTTCAGGAGCTGATGTGTGAGATGCGAAAGCGACCTGCTTTTTGTGAAGCGCTTGCATACTTATTTATTGGCAAAGCTTTGATTTGCTCTTGCACCACAGACCCATTTCCTAGGCTTTACACACTCACTGCATGACCCAAGTATATGTCTGGTTTCCACGCCTATCAATGACATGCTGACATGCTCCTGCAACAATGTAAGTGCTTGTCGAATGCCTCATACACTCAGGTTCATGTCTCCCGACATGTCTAAAAGCCAGGAGCGGCAGCGGCAGCAAAAGGAACACGACGAGAAGTTTTTCAGAAAGTAGGTTCCGAGTCTTTTGGGTTTTGTGTGCAGTCCGTTGGTACGGTTTTGTTCTTAGTGAGAGCCAGGGCAAAAAGAGCACGGGGTAGGCCAACTCAGGAAGTGGGAACACATGTTTTTGTCCAGAAACGTTATGTAGGATTCTGTGGATTCGTTTTTCTTATTTTTGGTTTTAGTCCCGGGGCCACAAATTTAGCACAGAAGCTAACGCAGAAGGAAACAATGCAGGAGAAAACAAAACAACTCGACAATGACCCTTCTCTAAGGGTGTGGATGATCTGCAAGTGCCTGAGTTCAGAAATATAGAAACTAGACGTTTTATTGGATTTTTGATCTGGTTCAATAACTTGTTTATGAAGCGGACGTGCGTAAGCTATTGCAGGAGTGTGTAGGGTCAATGTGATTGTGCATGCATTTCCCTTAGCATAGCACACGCTAGGCATTTACATGTGTGCTTCTCAAGTGATGAATGATCAATCAAGTTGGGCAGTGTCCCTGCGTCGGTGCCATGGACCCATGTGCAGACAGCCTAAATGTATCGGTGTATAAAGCATATAAATATACTGGTGTCCATTTGCAAACCGCATACATATATCGGTGTGTCAAGAAAAAAATACATGTCTATGCTCATCGGTGCGTTTTAGTATAAACATGTACCATTGGTGGGTGGCACCTGGCAGTGGGTGATTTTCGTATACCGGTTAAAAAAGTGAATATTGGTGTTACGTGTTGTATGTTAACAGCATATCATTGGTGCCATTGCTCCATGTGGAAACCGCCAACCTGAATTATCCCATAAAGCAGCAAGCCACACTTAGGTATTTGTTCATTTCCCACAACCTGTTTATTTTGCATTGGTCCATGACTTGGTGATTTACGCAACAATGGCCTTGACCTCGTGCTCATTATCCGTGTAATTTACACAACCCCTATCATCCTAACATTATTCAAACAGCGCAGTTTCTCATGACTTGCTTATCAATAGGTCTGGCCAGGACTGTATACAAATACAACGACTCGAGCTGACAAGTGGTTTTGATCCTACAGGTCACAAAAATGGGGCGGGGCATGCAACTGCCTCAAAAGTTTGTAGCTGAAAGAACTAACTGTAAAGAGTTACATGCACGGTTCTGGCTAGGATGAATCGTATGCTGGAATGCTCTGTGGCCCCAGGTACCAGGTCCGCCAGCACCACAACGACCACCCCGACTACCGTTTCTCCCAACCTTGTGCAAAGGGACCTCAAGTCATGCTTGCTCAGGTGCGTGCGCCCTGAAATAAACGTTACTGTCGGCTTGCGTTTTCTCTCCCTGACTCCCTTTTTCCAACCTCAAAAAAGAACGGAAACATGCTTCTGGTCTGTGCTCAACAGTAGGCGGGGTTCCTGCCTTCATCCTTTTGGCAATCCACCTCGTACAATCAGATCAGGGTTGGACCTAGTCTTTAATCCTCCTGATCCCACTGATGTTTTAGTAGACTGGTGCTAAAGTGACTCCTTCTCCTTGCTCGACGTGGGCACAAGTCTGCCTGTGTAGCTCTGCCTATGTAAGCGCTTCCTGTGTTTTTTCTTCCAGCTTCCAGGCGTGCTTTGATGCACTTGGTGCGGCACAGCTGTGACTTTTACATTGCCACAGCCCAATCGTTAGTACAACACTTGAGCACCTTGTTGCACCTACAAAGCGTCGTTGTGTGCCTGTGATGTCGGTCAAGTGATCGCTGGTAGGATTCCATGGACCTTGGCATTACTGGTTGAGCATGCAATTCATTGAGGACGTCCTGTTTCTTGTTACCAAGCCACCAACTGTTTCACACTTTCAGGCTACTATGCACATGATTGCGTAAGCGCACTCTCCCCGTCAAGATGTGCCTCATACCTTCAAACCTTGTTTCGTGCTCTTATTCCCTACCCGCAGCATCTGTTCTCATTTGATGAGACCCACCCCGGTATTGCTGGCCAGCACTACAAAAGATCCAACAAGCAGGAGGCCAAAATTCAAGAGGAAAGGAGGATGCTGGAAGCCAAGAGGCGCAAGTGCGTTCTGTGGGGGCACTGAACGCCACTCTGGGCTGTAGTAAGGATTGGCTCAAACTAATTGCTGCGGCAGTGGAATTGAACAGGATGTCATCGGCTACCATGTGTAAGATGTCCGTTCTGGCCAGCTTTGAGTTGGATGTGTGTGTGATGTCTATTTAAATATGCAGGGAAAAGTTGTTGGATGTGCCTTTGCAGATCTAGTTTGTAGTAGTCTCTGACCCAAGCTCAGGCCAAACAGGGAGGCTGCGTTGAAACCATGTTCCAATAACTGATGCAGTTATAAGTATTCACGCCTTTCATGGCTTAGATGCTCTAGGCAGGTCATTGCACGTAGCTTAGTAACAGCACCATGCTTTCTGAGGCACCAAGGGGAGCATTCAGCACATTACACCCCCTGTTTTATTGGCAGTCTTTGGCTTTTTGCTAAGCAAAGAAATAAAAAGAGTAACAGTCACCATCAGTTTATGGTTCATCTTCTACACACTTCAACGCAATTGCATCGCTTCTTCATAATTTTCCATGCCTTGCGTAGCCACAAAAACTAATTTACTTTGCGTGGCTGCAAAACAAGCTCATGCTATTCAGCACAGCCTACTGGCAACACTCAGCACTCACCACTCAGCACTCAGCACTCAGCACTCAGCACAACCAACCCCGTATCTATGACAGAAGCATCGACAGGCATGAATTTATTTGTATTAATGCTGCTGCAGGGCAGAACACTCCAAAACCCTGCCCAAGTCTCGATCGCCCACGCCCTCTCCTCAAAGGCTCCGCAGAGATGTGTCTCGTTTAGTGCGGGAGCGAGATGCCGGCAGCAATGCCCTCAGGCGACTGGAGCAGGTGTGGAATTGCTCTGGTTGTAAGCATTTGTTTTAATCATTGCCATTACAACAAACAAGGGGTGCATTTGCTTGTGCTTCTTGGTGGAAACACTACAAAATCTGTGCTGAAAAGGTTGTGTGTGGCCGGTCAGATCGTCAAGGTGTGTGGGGTTCATGCTCCTTCAGTGTCTGGCAAAAGAAGGTGAGCACAGAGGGTGCACCTGGTATAAGCTTAAATACTTAATCAAGGCTTTGAAGGACAAATGCGCATCACGTTCGATCCATATTAACATGCACACCATACATGACCATTATTGTGGTACTCCTCACACACCTACCGCACCATTCGCACCACACCACAAAATACAGGAGGGGGGCGACATCACTGCAGCCAGTCGAGCGGTTCACCAACGTGCTCTGGATGCCATTGCTGCCTCAAAGCACAAGACCAAGCGCCTTTCACGCTCTCCCTCTCCAGTGCGCTCCTACTCCCCAGGAACCTACAGCAGCCCTAACAGGTGGGTAGTCTTCGTGTAAGGGATATATGAGTGTGCCAGCTTGTACATGATTTATTCCAAGTGGTCTTTTGTGTTTGGAATCTGTGTGGTTTTGTGTGTTGCTGGTCAGCAGTGTCATGCACACGCTCTCTATGCGTATTTTTTTGCTCGGCCCATTAATAATGATCAGCGCATTACAGCTGTGGAACAATGCACACCAAATTGCTGCTGGAATTTGCATTGCCAACATATGACATACGCTGTACAACAGCTCACACACAATGCAACACACGACATACACTGTACAACAGCTCACACACAATACAACACAAGGCACACTCTGTACAACAGCTCACACACATTACAACGCACGACATAGGCGTGGGTCATGGTCTGGTGGTGACGCTTGGGGCCAGGACGACGACTTGTATGGGAGGCAGAATCACAGCCCCTCCTCCTACCATGACCCTTACCAAGCAGGTCTGGCGTCTGCCGCACCTTATCTTTTACTGCTATGATCTGAGTCAGCTTTTGTATGCCCCTGCTCCTGCTCAGCTGCTTTTGCATGACAGGTACTCGTCTTGGACTTGACTCTGCTACTTGCTCTGCTTATCCACTGTAAACAGTAAACCAAGCACAAACACACAAACACACACAAATACACACACGAATAAACTTGCGTACAACATGCAACAAACAGGAGGGAGCCAGCAGCCCAGCAGAGAGGCCTCCTTTCAAGGGCAGCGACAGTACAGCTATGGAGATGACCTTGGGGGTGATCAGGCATCCTACGGGGAGTTTGCAGAGGGAGAGGGGGCAGCCATGGAGAGAGACAGGGCTGTGCAAGCAAGCAAGGACCCAGACAGGGCAGGTGTGTGTGTGTGTCAGAAGCATAAAATTAAGTGTGCAAGGACCTCTTGTTGTGAGTGTATTTGATTGGGTGTGTAACTCTTGGCTGTGCTTGCAAAGCATTGGCAAGGCCCTCATTTGCCCTCTCTGGGCCTACAGATCTACTATGTGTTTTGCAGGTCGTCGCCGCTGCACAGAATAATCATTCCACTCTACTCCATTTTACCAAGAACATGAAATCTCAAAGGATTTTAGCAAAATACCTGAGCAGGATGTGTTGCAATGCACTAGTCTGAACCAATGCCTCAGGCTTATGTATCTGTCAATTCACCCTTGCAGGTCGCAGCCTTGCAGACCACCTTGCTCACGCTAGTGGAGTGAGACCACAGGTGGGGGTAGGCAGCTCACAAATGGCATAGCGTACTGCCCATGCAGCAGTGCACTTTTTGTTGGTAGGCAGCACATAAATGGCGTAGCGTACTGCCCACGCAGCTGATCACTTGATGTTGGTAGGCAGAATACAAAATGCGCAGCGTACTGCCCATGCAGCTGAGCACTTGATGTTGGTAGGCAGCACACAAAAGGCGTAGCATACTGCCCACGCAGCTGAGTACTCGCTGGAAGTACACAAATGGCATACCGTACTGCCCATGTAGTTGCACACACGTTGTTGGTAGGCAATACACACATTGTCAGGTGGGGTCAGGCTGCCTGGTGAGAGTAGGCAGCGTACACAAATTGCTGTTATCTGCTGCATTGAACTACATCTGGCACTACTCAAGAAAGCTGGTTTGGCTTGTATTTATCAAAAAATGGATCATTGTAAGGTTGGCAGCCTTAATGCACAACGGTGGCGAGATGGTGTGCTGTGTACTATGTGCAGAAATGGCTAAGTTGTTATACCTGCACCGTGTATGACCAGATGGTGTGCTGTGTACTATGTGCAGAAATGGCCAAATTGTTATACCTGCACCGTGTATGACCGTACATTTGAGAGAAACATGCACCAAATTTCCAACTGCACTACCGATGAGCATAGTTTCGTCCAACCCTGTGGACATTGTTCTTCCTACGAGGAGCCGACAACAGCACCAGGCGTTCTCGTTTGGTTTTTGTAACTGTGATTGCATCGTTGTACACACATGTTTGTTTACTTATACTCATAAGGGATCAATCCTGGGGACTGCCTTCGGTGAGCAGTAGTTCCGTGGGGCAGACTCCTTTCTTCTAACACACATCACCTGTTAAGGTAATTACTATATTTTAATACTATATTTAAATGCTTCTGCTGCAGAGAGGTCAGCCATTAGGGTCTGCCCTTAGAAGTTTATGTGGCATGCTCCTTTCTTCTTGCTAATCACACCCCCTGTTACATTTTACATTTAAATGCACGTGCTTTTGCTGCAGGGAGATCAGCCGTTAGGGCCTGCCCTCAGTGAGCAGGAGTTCCGAATGGCCAGCGGGGTGTTTGACCCAAACAAGTATGAGGAGTACAACCGACAGGTAGGTGACAGCAATGTAGTTTTGTATACTGTCGCATACCCTCTTTCTATCGTGTCTCTATTGTTTGCAGCGATGTAGTTTTCTAACTGTCACACCACTCTCTTTCTATCGTTTCTCTATTCTTTGGCATGATAAGATGCTGTGCATTAATCCTTTTTCGAGGAGGCTGCTGTGGTCTCTTTGCCACCTGCTGCCTTTTTGAACCACTGCACCTGTGCCCTTTCCCCTCTGCAAGTCATGTGTGCATAGATTTCATGTGACAAGCAGTTGCTGTGAGTGTGCTTGGGAGCATGCTTCTTGTATTAGTGCTATTTAATACAGAGATGGATGTGTGGCCAAAAGGTTGTGTTGACCTTTGTGGTGCTGCACCTCACACTCCTGCGTGTGCTTGGTTACACATAAGCATGCGCATGCACCCACATATGTACATATGTATTCACGTGGTCACTCAAACACACTCGTGAGCAGATGGATGCTGAAATGGAGGAGCGAGCTTTGCAGGCAGGGTTTGAGTCTGATCAGGAGCGCCAGGATCAGGTGGGTGTGCTTGTATGTGTGTGTACATGTGTGTGTGTTGCTGTTGTTGCCCTTTTTGTGTGCAATGAGAATAGTGCACGTACATGCAGAGCAAGTAATGCATCCGCCTGTGTTGCCTGCAGGCTGCCCGAGCTGAAGCGTACAATAATCTCACTCGGGAAGAGAGAGACAAGCTAGAGGCAAAGGCAAAGCAGGCGCAAGAACTGGAGTCAGTAATGCAGGTGTGTATGTACGTGTATGCTTGCAGTACTAGTATGTTTTTTGCGTGCGTTTGTATGTGCTTGTGCTCTTATGTATGTGTGTGTGATTGTGGATGCTCGTGTGTAAGTATGTGTGGGTGCATCTACAAAGATCTGGCACTTATTTCTGGTATTAGAAATGAAGTCATTACGAGCACCTTACCACACCTTGCAGCAATCCTGGTACGAGCAGAATGCATGGATGGATGAGTACCGGTCTCGTCTGGGTCCTTACGAAGGCTACGGCACCATGCCTAGGTGCGTAATGTGATGTGATGCCTAGGTGCCTAGGTGCGTGATGTGATGTCCAAACATGGTGCCTCGACTATTGGTACCTTTACTGGCACCCTACTTTTGGTATAATGTAACTTACATTTTCATGACCTGCTTGTACAACCGTCTCGTTGCCTGATATGTTGTGCTTCCTCCATTGCCCTCTTTTCTTTCATACAGGCCGTGAAAGGCCAATGTTCACACAAGCCGTCGTGATCTTTATTTCCGTTGACAAACTTTGTCACCAGATGCACTTGCAGCCTACTTGTGACCTACCGTACTTAAGCCGTGTGTGTTACAATTGTTTGTTGTATGCTGCTATAAATGCATAGGATTTCAAGCCGATTTATTGAATCAACCTTGAACAGTGTTGCAATCTGTTCATTGCACTGTTTTACACAGCTTTGGAAAAGCGTGCATGGCCATGTACGCGTTAAAACAACAAATTTCCACTCCATCCAGATAAAGTGAGATCTATTTGCATACATGTATATAGGCACTTGCTTGCATTCATTTGACACATGTGCCTGCAGTGAAGATGGGCAGGCTTCTGGCCCAACCAATGGCCAACAAGTGCAGCAGGGTGCCTACCACCAGGACGGTGGGGAGGAGGAGTATGACGAAGAAGAGATGGGGCCTTACGTCATGCAGTTCAGGGAGGAAATGGAGCGAGAGTACGGGCCCAATGGCACTGCCCTCGGCAAATTGTGCGTGCATGAAGGCAGCGTCTGTATGGGAGTGCAACGCCCATGTGTGGGCAGGTTCATTGTTATGTGAAGCGTAGACGTGTACAATGCAGTGTGCAGTTTATAGAGGAGAGGTTGGGGTGGGATTTTAAGCATTAACTTAAGCGATGTTGTGCTCTGGGGGATGATACACGCACACTTAACACGTAAATGGGTGCCGATTGATGGAAAAAGGGGTAAAGCAATGTGTAGACTCTGGCCATATTGATCTTGAGTTTGACTAGCTAGGACAGAAACTGTGTTATTGCACCACGGCCATCTATCAGTTCTGTGTAGGGTAGACGATACTCTCTGCTTGCATCGTGTGCTATACGTTGCATGCAAGGGATTATTTGCACTGAAAGCATCTATGTGCGATGCACTAAATTGAGTCTGGCCAACACTGCATCTGTGCTTGTGTTTGTGTGTATGCGTTTCCTTGAGCAAAGAGTTGTGTGTGTTGTATTTCTTGCAGACCCAAGAAGGCAAGAGGACGATGCCCTTTCCACTCCACGGTGCTACAGCCCATTGTTTTTGTATGCAATTTTTGTGCACAACCTTGTGCGTGCTGTTCCTTTTGCAGACCCAAGAAGGCAAAAGGACAACGTCCGTTCCATTCCACTGTGCCACGGCCCTTTGCTTTTGAGGAGCGCGCTTCTGGCAGGCCTAAAACTATCATGAAGGTGTGAATTTGTCAATTCTGTAAGTGCATTTTAACGAGGACCAGAGAACCCATGGTGGTGTGGTATGGGGTAAAAAGCTGGTAATTTCATAGTAGAAATTATGTTCTCATAATGCTTTGGAATGTGCTTTTGAATTGCTCAAGGTGTATTCTGGTGATATAGGAACACCTCTGCTTACATTGCGCTTTTGGAGGGCCGCGACAAACATGTGAAGCTGTTTCAGAGATATTTTATGCCCTCACTTGGTCACATTTTGTACCGCCTCTTGTTTTATAAAGTTGTGCATTCACATTTTTGTTTTTGCACACATCAATCAGACCGTGCAACATGCATTTGCACGTCAAGAATGTGCGTTTTTAGCACGTCTGGTCAAGGGGATGTGTACGTTTTGTTTTGTATATTTCTATTTATGTTTCATTGAAATTTGCGCCCATAGGTCAAAGAAGAGCAGGGCAGAGAAATGAAGCGCCTGGAGGCAGAGGCCGCCAAGCGCTACCGCTTCAAGGCCAACCCCATACCCAGGTAAGTGGGATATGGGATTGGAAACTGCTGAGTTCAGTGTCTAGCACGTAAACTCCAAAGTGATACCACTCATTTCTTTAGTTATTGTAAATAATCCATCTCACAAACAAAATACAACTAAGGTGAATACGTTGGCCTGTCGAAAGTTTTTAGCTGTTCTAGGAGGAGGCTAGTACTTTGCTCTAATATCGTGAGCTGATCCTTTATTTTAGAGCAACATGTGCAGAACATGCTTTGCAAGAATTGTTGCCTTTCTCCCGCTTTGCTTACAATCAGCTCTTGCAACGACCCTCACAAACTCAAATGCAAGAATAGTTTCCTTTCTCCTGCTTTGCTTACATTCAGCTCTTCCAACGACCCTCACCATCTCAAACGCTTGACGAACATGCTTACTGTCGTTGGACGTATATCACGTCTAAAGCTATCTCCAACAAAAGCAGAGACGTGAGGAACCAGTTGGCAATTAATTTCCCTACGTGCAGCGTTGAACTCATTACTGTCACACACACACATATACGCACACATACTCATGCTCCCTTTTTGTCACAGGGATGTGACTGAACCCAAGTATGACCGCATGCTGCTGGAGGCTGAGGTGACACGACAGATCAACAGGGAGGGCCGCGTCTCAGAGCTGACAGGGTGAGCGTAAGCGCTGTATTGTGATTGTATGAGTTGTAGGGTGAGCGTAAGCGCTGTATTGTGATTGTATGAGTTAGTAAACAGGGAGGGCCATGTCTCAGAGCTGACAGGGTGAGCATAAGCGCTGTATTGTGAGCGTAAGCGCTGTATTGTGGGAGGGCCGCGTCTCAAAGCTGTCAGGGTGAGCGTAAGCGCTGTATTGTGATTGTATGAGTCGGTTGCCAGGTATGCTTCAATTTGAATGAACGTCATGATAGCGGGAATTAAGTGCGTCAGAGCCAGCAGGGTGAGTGCAGTCTTGTACATTAGAGTATCTTGCACTGAATGCCAGCAGATTAACAAGAAGGCTGTGTGTGCAGAGGTATCGGGATGAGAGCTATGCTTTGCAATAACTAGGGTCTGAGATTTGTGCAGCAGGTTGACAGGAAGGCTGTGTGTGCAGAGGTTTCGGGATGAGAGCTATGCTTTGCAATGGCTAGGGTCTGAGATTTGTGCAGCAGGTTGACAGAAAGGATGTGTGTGCAGAGGTTTTGGGATGAGAGCTATGCTTTGCAATGGCTAGGGTCTGAGATTTGTGCAGCAGGTTGACAGAAAGGAAGTGTGTGCAGAGGTATTGGAATGAGAGCTGCAAAGTAAGGGCTCGTGTGTTGCTGTGAATGTGTTGTCATAATAGAAACTCAAGTGCTTATGAGCCATTAACAAAGGTTTAACAAGGTATGCAAGGACATGGAATAAAGGCAAAGTAAAGGCTGGAGCAATCTGGTGGCTGTAAGCAAACATCTGAACATCTGTCAGCAAAATATCATCGCTGTACGGCATAGGCTACAGGGTCTTGTCAGAAAGTGGAAATTTTGTCTTAAATCCCTGTCATCTGAAACATTTGCACAAACACGCCGTGGCCCAAACGCAGTTTGATGGAAAAACCGTTCAGCTTTCAGGCTGCTGACGAGCAACGGGCAGCTATCAAAGAGGCAGTGGCTGCACTTGCAAAGAACCCCAACCGATTTCAGGTACGTACTCCAGCAATTCTCTTTCCAGTTCTTTTCTACATGCACCTTAAAAAGATTGTAGATTTCCCACTATCTGAAATGCTTGGCAGGTGGTGACCATTGAATTGACATTTATGGTCAAGAAAAAAGGTGCAGCAACATTATTTGCTTGATTGCTGTGTTGCAGATGCCTTTCAAGGCCAAAGCCCCACCAAAGACCGTGTACCAGGAGAAGTTTAAATTCATGCAGGTGCGCGGGGTGTTGTGTCACGTAGTTGTCCCTGTTGCTGTTTGGTCTATTTAAGAAGCATTTTTTTGGTCAGCCTGGGCTTGAGGCAAAGGAATTAGGAAATTGCGTTTTGATTATTGTCGATAAGCGCTGAGCACCAGCTCATCAGTACCACATGTACACATACACATACACATACACATACACATACACATACACATACACATATACATATACATATACATATACATATACATATACATAAATATACAGCTAGAATGGTCTAGAAGCGTATGCAGTGCCTGCACTGCATACGATTGTGACCCGAGGATTTGCTGCTACATATGCGGTGCGGGCACCGCATATGATTGCAATCTGATAATTCGCTGCAGCGGACGTACAATGTCTGCTGTGCATACTGCATATTGAGTGTGTCGGCTCTGGCCAGCCCCACTACTAGTAATAAGCGACCGTGTGTTCCATCTTGAACCTGTCACCTCCAGCTTGACCTTGAGAGCAAGCGGGCTAACGCACGTTCCCGGGCTGAGGAGGCTCGTGCAATGGCACGTGAGCGCGTGGAGAAGGACATGAAGGAACGGCAAGACGCGGCAGTCACGTAAGCACTGATATTTAAAAGATAAGAAAAACAACGTCAAGCAAAAGAAGTGCTGCACCATTGCATTGAGTGCATCATCTGCAATATGCTTGTAGCAACTCATGCACAGATCCATTTACAGATAGTCTTGATTCTATCCCGCTTACATGTCTGGAAAAAGTTTGCATCGGCCTTTTTCCCCCTTGTGCCTCCGCGTGTGCCGCTCGGCAGGCTTGTTCGGTGAGAGAATGAGAAGGGTACACACACGCACACGTGCTGACCTGCTGCACACCGGGCAGGTCTTACAAAGAGCGGCTGCGAACTGTGGACCCTATCTGGAACCAGAAGTACGACACAAAGCCCTTGGGAGCTGTGCCCGACTTTGACATGCTTCACATGTAAGTGAGGTGCATGTCACACAAGTGGCAGCTGCTGTGGTCTGAAGCTGTGCCCGACTTTGACATGCTTCACATGTGAGGTGCATGCCACACAAGTGGCAGCTGCTGTGGTCCCCCGTCAAATTTGCTGTAAATTTACCATCTAATTCAGTCGTGCCCTCTCACGACCCCTACGCTTCTGGCTGAATAGCAGCCGCTGAATCGACACGCACATGTTGAAACATGAATGCACGTGCGTAGGCTCAGTGCTTATGGTACCCCCTACCCAGTTCATGTGCATTCCCTGAATGCATTCATTCCTCATGCCTTACAAATCACTCACATGTGACGGAACATGTGTTCAGGCAATGGGAGCAGCGCATGGCCACGCTGCGTGCCCTAAACCGCCGCCGTGCAACGGTGCCGTACGAGTTTCATTGCAATGGGGGCGATGCCGATCAGCAAAAGGCCCAGGAGAAGAAGGTGAGTGCGGCAGAGAAAGGTGTTTGCAGGGAGCGAGAAGTGACAGTATTGTTTGAAATGCGCCGCTGTTGGGAAAAAGTGCGCAAGGCAAGCAGAAAGGAAAGGAACCACAAGCTGTATCAGGTTCTCGGAGGTCCATGATGCAAAAAGTAACTATGAAACAACTCCAAGGCACGTGACGAGCCGCAACTGCTGTTACAGCTGATGTTATCTATTGGTAGCAAACACACATACACTCACAAGAGCGGCAGCATGTTCAAGAAAGTGAATATGTTCTGCAAACAAGCAAATGCACTTATACACGCGTCTACAGCTGTGTCTGTTGGATCGCGCATGCAAACAAGCCCTCAGGCAGCAATAACATGTTTTCTTGGACGTTGCACCCATGCACACTAATATAACAATTACTACACACACCATTATACAATTGGCAGCATGTTATCCCCAAGGCATGTTCTGTTACGTCATCCACACGCGTAATTGAACATGTATATACAATTTGCATCCCCACAAATGCATACATACAGGCCATCGAGAGGCGGCAGCGCATCATTCTGGACATGGCCCTAGATGACGAGCTCCTACCAGAGCAGAGGTGGCCTCACAAAAGTGCACGAGGGAGGGTGAGGCCAGCACCCCCTCCCGCTTTCACTGAGAAGCCCGGTTTTAAGGTGCGTATGTGTGTGCTGCATCGTGCATCAAAAGCTCCTCTGCCGGAGCACACACACCTCCCACATTCACTGAAAAGCCCAGGTCTAGATGTGTTTTGTAAATGTGCGTATGTGTGTGCTGCATCGTGCATCAAAACCCTCTCTGCCGGAGCACACACACCCTATCTTGAGCTGGGACATAGTCCTGAAAGACTATTATGCTTAAGCTAAGGTCTTTCAAGTATTGATGTAGACTTAGTCAGGATGCCGGTCGCTTTCCCGTGCCTTTTGATCAGATGTCTATTGACACAGCAACCGGAGCACACACACACACAGGAAAACAGAGAACATGACTTTCTGCGTACCTAGCGGAGGTCCATGCTTGATACACAGTCCAAGGTACTACGCACTGCATTACACCATGCCCTTCATCACACAAAAACAAATGCATTGCTACAGGTGACTGACACAAAGGCTAATATGCTGCGCATTGCGGCAGCAAAGAAAGCTGGGAATCTCGGACCACAGTATACCAAGCCAAAGTACAAAGAGATGAAGACAGAGGAAATTTTGGATGAGAGGTGGGTGTGATGATAAAATTGAGAAATCATGTGTGTTTATATAGGACTGTAAGATTCAGAATTGCATTTCTGCCTTACGTCTCAAGATGCCTCTTACAATGCGCTGCAGAAGGACTGAGAAGACTTCTAGCATTGCACACCAGAAACACACAAGCTTCATGCCTTTTGTATTCACAAGGCACCGTTGTTGCTTTAACTGCAGGTTGAAAAAAGAGAAAGAGAGCATGGAGAAAGAAGCAAAGGTACGTTGCTTCCTCTCTACTTGCGTGACTGGCTTAGCACAAATTGCTGTCCTACACTTAAGTACACACACTCTCTCGCTCTCTCTCCCCCCCTCTCTCTCCCCCCCCCCCCCCTCTCTCTCTCTCTCTCTCTCTCTCTCTCTCTCTCTCACACACACACACACACACACACACACACACACACACACACACACGTGCGCGCACATTCACGCTTCCTTTTCCTTCTTATCGTCTCATGGCTCCATCTACCACCAAATCTAAGCAAACCAATCCAGAGGTCCCCAGACCACTTACCCTTGATCCTCTTCCCAACCCATCTCCCTTCAACAGGATCATCAGGAATTTTACGAGAGAGAAGCTTCAAAGAGAAGAGCGGATGGGGCTGGTGATGGTGATGCTCTTCCCGCTGCTGGTGCCGACTCCTCAATTGGTCAATCGGGCATGGATGTGGATGCCTCTCAGGACCAGCATGCTGAAGGCAGAGGTGAGTGTGAAAAATCTGTGCTTTTGGTTGTGCATCAAGTAGTGGTTTGAAAGCCGTCAGAATTGATCAAGGCTGAACGGCATTCATACTCGTGATGTGTATACGAGAAAGGAACAAATTAAATGACTGAAAAGGGGTAGGAAACTGGTCAATTCATATATGTAGGGTTGGCCAGAACCGTATATATGCACCGTATATTCAGTGATATCCCTGCCAAAAATACCGTGTACACACCGTAAGTATATGGTTCTGGCCAACCCTACATATATGCCTAGGGGGTGCATTTCCACAAGGGAGTTCTATTTTATATTTTGTTTGCATCATTGAAATGGCTGTGGGCTATTACAAGGAATGAGTAGATGAGTAAAACCACTTTGCTTCACTGCAAGAACTGGAGATCAAATGTTGCACAATGGACTCAACAGTGTTTAACTGGCATCTTAACCAACCTGTTGACTGTGCTTAACAAGAGCAACTGTACTGTTGTTCATTTTCCAGGACGTGATAAAGGTCACAAGCCAGGTGTGAAGGAGCGGCGTGAAGCGATTGGGCACCGGGAAAACGACAAGCACACTGACCTGCTTCATATTGAAGCACGCCATGCACAGGTGAGAGTGTGTGTGTTTTAAATCAGCAGCAGGTTTAGAGGTATGGAGGATTAGAGATAATGCATTTTGTCAGATGCTGATCTCGCACAGACAGAATGATGGTTGAGGATTGGGGTCCCCTTTGGTTAGGTGCCCCCACTGCCATCTAACGACAAATGAGGGATTTGATGCGGGAGACTGTGTGCTGTGGCACACAGATCAACATCTCTGTGTTGGTGCACACAGGTGCACTTGTAGTTTCTAGCGATGCATGATCACTTAAGGATGACTGCTGTTCTGGTTTAACACCTCTTGCTTCTTTTTCCAGGTGGAGGCCCAAGTGCGGGGCATGATAGAGGATGCCCTTCTCGCCAGGGGAGTGGACGCATATAACGCGTACAAATATGACGAGGGTCCATGAACGTGTTTATTCAACTTCTTAGGTTATTTATTTTCTCGTTGAATACATTAGGCCCCGGTCACACGGGATTTGGTTAACTTTTTTGGTTACCAAGTCAAAATTTTGAGAGTTTTGAAAACTCATTCAAACGACATAATTTTTGTCGCTGCTGCACCACATCGTTCTACAGGAATCTCCGGACACAAATTGACGATGGG
>Ga0307974_1001493_pt1 | contig 16128 bp, 12 predicted proteins | sample OrgLakmetagen784_FD_201812 | JGI IMG/M metagenome (GOLD analysis project Ga0307974, IMG submission 201812) | Saline water microbial communities from Organic Lake, Antarctica - #784 | ecosystem: Environmental > Aquatic > Non-marine Saline and Alkaline > Saline | place: Antarctica: Organic Lake... | reverse complement strand
ACATGCACTGCTAATACTCAAACTCTGGTGCTCCTGGTGCTGCTGCTTCTGAACCCCTTGCTGTCGAACCACTGGCTGCTGTTGGACCATCACGGATTCCCTTCCACGAGGTACACGGCTGTTCAATACCACAAAAACAATTGTTAAAAATTGCCCGGATGCAAGGCTTTGGATTTTTGTGGTCTCGAAGGCCAGTGGAAGGTCACTTTTCGACCACTCATTCAGACCGTATATATACGTATTTATACAAAAAAACCGTATTATACGGCGTATATGTACGCCGGCTAAAATTCACGTACGGAGTAAACGAATACGGGTACGGAGAAATTTTATTTATACATACGTATATATACGTACCGTATATATACGGCGTATATATACATATACGGTTTGGGCCAACCCTACCCATACGGTATAATACGCTATTAATACGCAATACGCGTATAATACGAAAACGTATTTATGCTATTTTGGGGGGTATCCTGGGCTTGCACCAACCACCCTCCAACCACCACGAATTGTCGCCCCAGCCTCCAGAACATTATAATGCCTCCTGGTAAAGACCCTGAGTGGCATCGTCTTGTTGTTATGGGACAGAAGGGGCAGATTTACGAGATGCCAGATGCCAGATGCCAAATGCCAGATGCCAGAATTCCGAGATTTCAGCAGCGGTGCCCCCCGCATCTGTGAGAACTTCATGAGGCAGAATCCCAGCGTAGGTGTAGCAGCATGCAAAGCTGACCCGGCAGGAATCTTCAGGGCGTAGTCGCAGCGCTTGCTAGCAATGGGAAATTGCCGACGCGAGGAGCATGCAGGAAAACAGAGGCACCTGCACAGGACTACAGCAAGCACATCAGCAGCAGCATCTACACAGTCATTGGACACCTGCAGCAAGAGGGCAGTGACCAAGCCCTGTGTGCATGCAGCTGTTGCACAATTCATCTACGCTACAGGCACCACCTTCTGGGTTGTGGTAGCAATAAGCAAGTGATCATGCTACGTTCTGAGGGGCTGGGAGTTCCTCTGGGGGGCTCTAGAGGGCTCTCGAGGGCCTGGGAGTGCTTCTGGGGGGCTCTGGGGGGCTTGTGGCTGCAAAATTCGTTAAGTGCCCAAAATCGTATTATACGGAGCAATTTGAAAAATACGGTTAAATACGTGATAGATACGATACGACGTATAATACACCTACGCCGTATGACCCATCCCTGATATACATAATATTATGTAATAATTATATTATGAGGGCGCCTCGCACCCTACTTATAAGCTAATTGGTTAAGTTGAACAAAGGTCTGTACCTCAATCACTTCATGCATGCAGAATGTATAGCATCCTGAATCACAGCCAGCTAATGCCTTGGACTTGCCAAACACATGTTGCTGCATGACCCATCTCTGCACATACGCAGAGCAAGCACGTGCTCAGTCACACTCACCACAGCGCTGCCTTGATACCGTTTTGCAGAATGCACGCCTTCCGTTTGTAACCGGGTCTTTACAACATCAAATGGGGTGGTCACAGCTGCGAAACAAAGGAGGGAGGTAGTCAAATATATGGATGAGCAAGACAATTGGAAAGGTGAGCACAAATGGGCTGATCCATCAGACCAGCCCCAGGCCTTATCCCAGATGAATAGCGCACCAGTTCTACCTGGTTGAGGATACAAATCAAATGCGACCTCAGCAAAGAACTAGTTCATTGCTGCTGATTCATGTGCCGGGGAGGTAGCCCCTGTAGCCTCATGTCTGGTACTACAGGATCATCCATCCTGATCAAATTGCAATACCTTGCTTGAGACCAACCGGGCTATCAGATCTTACTTTAAGCACTACTTGCACTGACCCCTCCCCCCTGTTTCAAATCCAGCGCTAAAAAAGCAGCTCTTTAGCTGAAAGACCCAACTCCATTCAAACGTTACGTAAGAATATGATTGGATCTGCTGTTTTTACTCTAGCGTGGTGCACCAAGGACTACATTCTACACTTAATTATTCGTTTAAAGGAGCATACCCTCCAGTTTTTAGTCCACCGTCAGGCAAAGATGATGATGAATTTTCTGTTTGACATCCCCAAGACAGCACCTGTACCCGAGCCCTCAATTTGGCAGGTTAGCGTATGTATTTTGTTGACAGCATAAGTATTGTGTTGTCAAGTACAGCCCAGCAGATCACGTCCTTTTTAGCCCTCCACCTTTTACACCTATCTTACCTGCAGCTGCACCTCCAGCCATGCCCCCCGCCAAAAGCTGCACACTAAACGTCTCGTCATCTGCATCCTCGCTGCCAGCTATTACCCGCTTGGCTGCATCGTACACACTGCAAGGTGTTGAAACACGACACAGTGTACAGTTGGAAGAAGAAAAAGTAGCGAGACCTGATTTTAACAAAGCCACTCTTGTTTAGATAAGTGAGGATGGAATTGAGTTAGAGGGAAACCCAAGACAAGGAAAATGCAATCAAGGCTTGAGCTTTGTAAGAGATTATGATAACAGCCCGCATGAGTGTCATAAGGAATAACTCATAGCGCCACCAAAGGCCTCATCATAGGAATTTGAAGTTGGGGGTACAACCTCTCAAAAAGGTCATGACGTGGGACCCTCCGGCAGCACCCATTGCCTCGCCATTTCAATTATAGTAATAGCATTTAGGTCCACGCTACATGCTAGACGCCGACATCTTGAGGAAGACACCAGCATTCAGTCTTGTCAGGAAAAGGCATAAGTCCTCGCATTCCACCCTTTTTTCCTTGAGGTCCTACATGCCTACAGGGAGGCACAACAATGCCCTAACTCACGCCTTGCATGCAAGTTTCCATTTACCCCTCGAACGAGCCATTCAAATGAGCCATTCAAATGAGCCATTCAACGCTTGTTGACTTACGTGAAGTGCATGGTTATGAAGGGCACGTTCATCACGAGCGTGGTTCGATACGACTTGAAGAATGCACGGATGCCCTCGTGCTTGTAAACCTGGCTTACACAGTCAAAAACACCTCGATAGGGCGAGTGTACTACCTGCGCATGTGTACGGCATAGAGGTGGCATATGTTTGCAACGACATGAGGTTGCAATGAGCAGCAATCTCTTGTTGGGCAACCGAATCTTGTGCATAGGAACAAGAGGTCAGGACACATGATGGTAACAGATTAAATCACGACTTCATTGGAAAAAGAGCTTCCACTTTGCAGCCTGTCCATGATTGCATGGCAGCCAAGGTACAACCATTGCAGCTGGTGCTTGTGTTGATGCTATGAGGTAAACGTATATGAATAAAACAAAGCACACACAAGCATTTCGTTACATACATACGAGCGATCGGACACAGTCATTTTTGCCATCGTGAGCATTCTAAGATATCCCGCTAGAAAAATGCCTCTAACTGCTGCTTTGTGACGCCTACCTGCAACCGCTGCTTTGTGACGTCCACAGGGGTCATGATGGCATCATTGAAGGCAGTGGCAATGGCCCCTGAGGCCCCTGAGATCAAAGAACTGTGACCAGCCTACGGCAAAGCAAGCACACACAGAACAGGCGTTGACGTCAAATATATATGCCAATACACAACTTAAAAGGTAATGTAGGCTGCTTCAGCCTATGTTTCGCTACCAGCAGTTGCAGCAGCAACAGTAGCAAATAATGATTGCGTTTACCGACTCAACACCTGGTGAGCTAGCATGTATCGCAGTTTGATTGTTTGCAAGGGACATCTGAACCTAGATGTAAAGGGGTCATCCTAACGCTTTTACTTCCACTCTCAAACCTACCTGGTTCCCACCGGCAACGTCTTTGATAGCCTCATATACCGCAAACTGCAAGGCGTGCGCTGGCCTGTATACGTTGGGTGTAAGAGTGCATAATGAAGAGTGCGTGAATGTATCGTGCAAAGTGCACGAGAGTTTTTGCTTGCTGCGTAAAAAGTGCTTCAGCACAAGTGAACACGCCTAAACAAACTAGCTGTGCTAAGGAAACCTAGAATGATGTGCACACAAGCCTATTCATATCTACCCTGGAACAGCTGCCTCAAAGACAACATCAGGGCCCCATTCATTCACAGGGCGCACCGTCCATGCTTTGCGGGGAGCTGACATTGCGTTAGTTCCTTGCACAGGAGTACCGTGCACAACTCATCTGGCTTACCCTGCTCCAGCAGCCACAGCGCCCACGCCTTTGTACAGCCCACGCAGCCCTTCTCTTCTGATTGCAGTGGTCATGGCTTCGTACACAGACACGCCGTGCAACTGCATTTGTTGTGAGATGAAACAGGAACAAGTATGTTGCACATGGCTCAAATTGGAGAATGCCGTGCGGCACTTGCACGCATGCTGCATGCTGAGCATTTCCCGCCTCACCCGTTGCCCTGGATGACTTAAGGCCTGCATCCGGGTTTTGATGGTATCTACCGGGTACATGGCTGTGTGCTCCATCGTGCCTGCAGCAGCACCTGCTATCATGTGCTGTGCATGGGATGGGGGGGGATTGTGTAACAGTATGCTGCAGGTGGTCACTGAGTTTGTACGCGTGTGAGCGTGCATGTTTCTCCTACATGCTAAACAATGTTTTTGTGCGCGCTGTGCTCTCCTCAGATGGTAGTCTTCAAAATACTTGCATGCGAATTCACAAGGACAGGACTTCACACACCGAAACAAAAGGCAGGGATGCTGTACTGGACTCCTCATGGTGGTGTCCAGGACTCATTGAGGCTAGTTAAACACTTTCCTGAACACCTACATGCTAGTGGGAAGTCGTTTCAATCTACTACAAGTAATTTACACTACAAATAATAATAATTAAAGACACCGCGAAGTTAGGATGAACCTGGGGAGACTGAATCAATGCAGAGAAGTGATATCCCAAGGTAATCTTTGAACCACACCACTGCTCACGAAGTATACTCACACACGCACACACACATACCAAAATGCACACACACACACACACACACACACACACACACACACACACACACACACGCACACACACACGCACACACACACACACGCACACGCACACGCACACGCACACGCACACACACACACACGCACACACACACACACACACACACGCACGCACGCACACACACACACACACAAAACACACACACACACATACACACACATGCGCTTACATACGCACTCACACGAATACATACATACACACACCACTTATGCGCATGCACACATGCCCATCAAAACCTCCCTACTTAGATATACACATACAAGCTCACACGCAAACGCACACAGAAATGCACACACAAACACACAAATACACAAGTACACGTGTGGAAATATACAGAGGCTTGCACACGCAGGTATGTATGCGTGCGTGCGTGCAGAAGCTTGCACCAAATAGTAAAAAAATCACTTTGGACACAGGAAGCAGTCGCTTGAATAGAAGCAACGAGATCACCCACCGAGCTCACCGCCGTGTGACCTGCGGATCCCTGGAAAAACGGTTTCAAGAGTCGTTTACAATGAGTCAAGGCAGGTAACAGACACGCTGCATCTCGTTCCTCAGCCTTGCTTTCTGTTCTGCTTAGTCCCTGATCCCTCAACTCCTAGTTCACTGGAATTTCAGTGTACGTTAGTGAAGCGGACCGACCTGCACCCATTCCTGCATCCGAACATGAGGTCAGTGAGGGGGTTGCCTTGGGGGGGAAAGGGCTTAGGTTATTCACCTAGACAGGCAACAGGCCCTTATATCGTCGTTAATGTTTGCGCTCAAGTGTACAAGCACACTCATAACGACAGTGTTAAAATGCAAAAGCACTCAGACTGACAGACTGACAGTCTGATAACCTGCAGGCAAAACCTGATCCACGCATTACCTGTTAGCAGTTAAGCACAGTCTGCAATAAAATCATGCGTGACACAACGTGTTTTGGTCTTTGTAGCGCGTGTGAGCTTTTGAGCGACAAACATATAGCGAGGACTTTGAAGGCAAACTCGCGTCATGCCTAGCACAGTCTTTAGATGCTGCAGCTGTATGTGGAATTCTTGCGTTGCACCCATGACATGCAGGACCGACGGAGGCGAAAGCAGCTGCAAGAAATAGCTGAGGTATGCGTGTGGTTCATGGAAACCATTTCTCACCCTGATGGTGATGTGTGTCCATAATGTGTAATGTCGTTGGGACTGTTAAAACCTGGCATTATAGGTTGCAGCTTCACTCGAGCTGCAGGACCACGGCTGGGAGAGCTTTTAGCCAACCCATTAGTCAGTACTACGGGTCCCGGTCCCCGCACGAGAAGCGTCCCGCAAGACTTTGCACGTACACACACAATCGGCACGACACACTCATAACTCTAGCACATGTTCTCGCCATGCTTGATGCGCAGGCAGCGAAGAAGAAAGGTGTTACTCTGGACGTTGTAGAGAAAAAGCTCAATGACTTGGAAGCAGTGCTGCCGGGGCTGGTTAACTTGCACAAGGCGAAGGCGAGCGATTGGGTGGGTGTGTTTGCCACCATACCTGTACTTTGTAGGTATACAGAGGGTGGGTGTTCTCTCTAAGACCAATATTGGTTGGCTACCTTATAATCATGAACATACTTCGCAGGTCGACATAATTTCAGATACCAACGTGCTTGCAACCAAGATCATCACTTTGAAAGAGGTGTTCCCCAACGCGAATGTGCTGAAAGTGCTTACGGATCAGCCCAAACTTCTCTTGAGCACAGCGCAAAACCTGAAAGCCGATGCTGAAAAGGTAAGAAGTTGTGTGTCTGTAATTGGTGTTTGGCGTTTGGTTAGAGCTGACACTGCGACGCTATGGCGAGGTGCGTGCTTATCATCTATTTGATACAAGTTGTAAGCTAAAACGTGTAGTACAACCCGGCAAGAGTGTTCAATGTTAGAAAGGCAATCCAGAAGATAATGTTATATGCACCAGCACGTCTTGATTGGGCCTTTTTCCCGTCTTTGCAGGTTCAAGCTATGCTGTCATCCGTCGAGGGTGCAGACGTGCTTGTTAACTTGATCCCGGTGAGAAAGCAGGACGCATTTCGTTTGCCTGTGCATCAGGGCAAGTCGAATTAAGAAGTGTGACATCGCAGTTTAGCTCTGTCTGTAAAAATCTTAGAAAGAACACGCCTGTTTTTTTAAGGCGACTCCAGATTTTGACCTTCACAAACACTGGCTTCTTCTGACTTCTTCCTTTTCCCTCTGATAAACCTAAATTCACGTGGATCAGTTTGTTGCACCTTGGTGTGCCTATACTTTTAATATTAACTTAGATACTCCCTCATAGACTTACTCTTACACTACGCCTTGCACTGCTCAGTCTTTTGCGGATCCCAAGAACGTGGAGCGTTCCCTTGCTGATGTGCGTGCACTTTACCCAGGTATCTGATACAGTCTGAACTGCAAGTTCTAATGCAGCATGTGCTCATTGATACTAGGTGTTATCACACTTAACGTTCCGTAACCCCTTCTTACGTGCGCCTCGAGGCTGGTAAGCACTGGTTGAAGGCCTCCTTTGCTGCATCTGGCTTGTTCCAGCTTGGACTTTCGTTTGTCCGGCTGCTGTCTGCGCAGGCCGATCACCTATTGAGTTACTTATGAAATACCCGGATCTGTTGAAGGAAGGAAGCATCGAAGACAGCGCTGAGTACGGGGAACTAAGCACAAAAGACTAGTTACAGACCGCTCCAACACTTTTACTCTGGCATATCCAGGAGCTTGCTTCCACTTTCACTCAACCATGCTTTCTATTGATGCAGATCTGATGCTATGCCTTGTTGATGGTGTTAGCAGCTGGCTGGAGCAAGCGTGCTTTTTCTTTCAATAGCAAGTCGCCTTGTTGAAACCCTGGGATCGCCCTCCGAACATAATTTCTTGGCTTTTTCGTCACACAGATCAATTTATTTGCAGGACTTGCTTCTGTCTTGGCATTGGTTAATTGAGTTGTTAGATCTTGTTCAATTTATTATTAGCAATAATTCTTCGCTTTCTTGCTGTATCATTGAGTGAATAGGCAAACCTTGGTCACGAATGCATGAATGGAAACAAGGTTTACAAGGAAAGGCCTTCAGCCAAAGCGTGTGACTGCCAGCCTGCTCATAAAAAGCAACTGTAGAAAAATTAGAGTGAATGGAAACAAGTCGCATGTTGGGTTGACCGGAATTCCGTTTCACTAATGGAGCGAGCACGGTATTTACTATTCCCTCACCCTAAACTGACAGCGTGTTTCCATTAGCGTTCCATGGTTCCAGATTCATCATTATCTGCTTCTGCTCATTTAATCCAAGACCATGGGCTTTTTCCTACGAGCTAGCTCGTACTTCCTGTTTAGGGAGGCATTGTTGGAGGAAGGCTGACTTGCAGCAAAATATATATCCATAATTATAACCACGTATTCATTTATTTATTACACTTCATTCAAAGACCTGGTGGCGAAATGCTAGGTTCGCTGCCCGACTCCTCTGAGAATTTCTTTCGAGCTGTTGTAAGTCACTTTGAGAGGTCTTAGCAATTCTAGTGCCCTGAGCACGAAGTAGACTAAATACCGTCGAGTAGACGACCGTAAAAAGCGTCCACTTTTCACTGACTGGGTTCGGCCTCGGTTTGATATTATCGAACCACGGTTTAGTTGGAAACACGCCGTTAACCCGCATTTACCCACACTACCGCCGCAGTCGAAGAAGCATAAATTTATCGTATAATTAATTGTTTAATGCCAAGGTGTGCTCGCAACACACACATGCACACACACACACACACACACACACACACACACACACACACACACACACACACACACACACACACACACGCACGCACGCACGCACGCACGCACGCACGCACGCACGCACGCACGCACGCACTCACGCACGCGCACACGCACGCACACACGCACACACGCACACACGCACACACGCACACACGCACACACGCACACGCACACACACACACACACACACACACACACACAAACACACGCGCACACACACACACACACACATGTGCGCACACACGCATATACACACACATACACAATGGTATGCGTTCCAAAACAGCGTACACAGTTAAAGGGCACAAGCAAGCATGTACTGTTCAGACGAAGAAAATTTCTTGTGTCTGTGCCGGTTGCCTGTAACAGGGGCAGAGGAGGCCACAACAACAGAGGAAGGGAAGGGAGGGATGCCGACAAAGACCGAGGTGCTTTGCTTGCTGCGGTAAGACTGCATTTGCATGTTTTATACTTGGCTGGTGCCAGACGAATTTGTATTTGTTGAGTTGAATTAGGGGGGAAATGGCCAAAATTTTGCAGGAGGACTCTTGTATAACCTTACCTTTTGCAGTGGCACACTTGCATAATAATTTTGTAACGTGCATGCTCTTTCTGCGTACAGGCCGCGCTTCAAGATAACCTGGCCCGCAGGTGGCAGCTCCCAGGAGGGCCCAAGAACAACCCTTCTTTTAAGCCAGTAAGAAAAACGCCACACATGCAACTTGCAACATGCGTAGGTTGCTGTGATTTTGAGTGAAAATGCGCCACAATTGCGCCAAGCAATCTACGACAAGAAAGTGAGGAATTTTCAAATGCAAAGCGTGGTAAATCATTGCTTTAATGAGAATGGAGGAGTATTGAGCGACAAAGTTCTTAGAGCATTGTGCGAATACTAACTTGTAACCCCTGCTTTCCTTGCTTTCAAAGCAGTTATAATGAAAAAAAGGAAGAGGTTGTTTGATGTTGTCGCCAGGCCTTTAAGGATCCAGCTCTGATAGATTGCAGTTTCAAGGCATTAAAAGGGGGCTCATAGTCCAATATATGTTTACCTTCACACAGGGTGCAAGCCTCACCCTCGCGCAGCATCTGGGCTTAATCCCAAGGCCTGATCCACTGCTCACAGAAAAGGAATGGAATCAGGTGTGTGTGCACATGTGTGTGTGTGTGTGTGTGTGTGTGTGTGTGTGTGCGTGTGAGTGAGCATATATGTCCATGTGCTGTGACTGGCATCGAGAGGCTCATGTATTTCTGTGCATGGAGTAATAAACAAGGTCCCATGTTCCCAATCCCCTGTTTTGGTATGCAGCTTCAGACTCCACACATTTCAACCAGCTTGTAGCACAGTGGCTCTTCAACCAGCTTGTAGCACAGTGGCTCTTCAACCAGCTTGTAGCACAGTGGCTCTTTAACCAGCTTGTAGCACAGTTCAACCAGCTTGTAGCACAGTGGCTCTCCATCTCATGCCTTCAAACATTCCCATAGCTTCAGACTCCACACATTTCAACCAGCTTCTAGCACAGTGGCTCTCCATCTCATGCCTTCAAACATTCCCATCGACGAGGCTGTCCCCTTCAAGGCTTGTGACGATGTTGCATGCAAGTAATTATTCCCTCTTTTTGTCATTGGTAGTAGTTTTGCTGATCAATTACGACTGACAATGTGTTCCTGGTCTTGTGTGTAATTATGGCTCCAGGTGCATCTCAACGCCCGCCTACATTTCAGGAGCACTACTGACTGTGCAATATGCAGGGAGGGTTTTAAAGAGGAGCAACAGGTGTGACTGTTCCATAAGCAGTGACTGTGCAATATGCAATATGCAGGGAGGGTTATAAAGAGGAGCAAAAAAAAGGTGTGCCTTCCTGCTGCTTGCTAATTGGATATAATTTGCTGGAATAGCATATTTCAGAGAAACATCTCACTGACAAACTCCTTCCCCACATCGTTCGAGGGAACAACATTTTATCACAAAGCTTGCGTGCCTTGCTTAAAACCTGCTGCACGCACAGGTCCTTCTCTCATGCGGCCACGTGTTCCATTCCTCGTGCATTAAATCCTTTGAGAAGTTTGCGCGTCGCCTGTGTTGCCCTCTGTAAGTCTCTGGCTGTGCAGATCCATGTCACAAGCCAGCGTTATAAACTGAATACCTAGACTGTGCACGGTCTATGTCACAGGCGCTGGCGTTCTGACTGCTACTGCTACAGGCGCCTGGTGCTCTGACTTACATGTTGCAAGAACGTTTTTAGTACCTACTTCATGCTGGCAATAACAAGACGTCAAATGTCACTTTGTTTCATATTTCATATTGCCCTCAAGGTCACAAGCCTGTATTCCATGCGCTGCCTGTAACTAGGGCACCACTCATAAATATCACACCAACATCCCTCTCCTGCTTTTCCTACGCAGATGTCGGGCAAACCAATATCAAAAGAAGGCCATTAATGACGGCGCTGTGTATTACCGCCACAAGTGTGCGACTGCAATACAGGTCAGTGAAGAGAAATAACAAGGAGAAAATGAGTAAATCTAGACCAGCGACTTCAAGAACGCTCAGAAGAGCATACGCCTTAGTAACGTGCTTATGTTTTCAGCTGGTACAGGAAGGGTTGTGTGAGTGAGTCGACCAGCCTGTCATACACACGTGAACCCTGCAAGTCAGAGTTGAGCAATGCCTGTTGATCTGCCTATTGTCCTTCCAGCTATAGTTCCCCTGGCTATTAGTTATTTTTTTGCTTTAATTGTGAGGCAAAAGCACCACAGCCAGTGATTAGGGAGTGTGTTGCGATCTAGAGAGCCTGCCGGACGGCTATACGGCTATACCTAATCAATTGAAACCATGGACATTTAACACTGCTTGATACCAGCTGGAAAAAAATTATAGCAGACAGACACCCAATTTGCTTTTTGTGTCTCACTTTATTTGCAGGCAGTTGTGAGGGGCTGGTTGGCACGAAAGCGTGTAAGAGAGCTGCGCAAACATCATCCTCCTCAAGACCCAAGGTAAGACAGGGTGAAAATAAGAGAAACGGTAATAGGTGGTGACTTAAAGATGGAGCCTATTCAGCATTGAAATTGCTGATACAGGGAAGAAAAGAAAGGTTGGCATCAAACGCATGACATGGAATGATTCTCTGGCCATGTACAGCTGTCTAATGTTTTTCTGGGCCGCTCTGCTTCATATTGTTAGGACTGGTGCGATCATGGGTGTGGGTGTGGGTGTGGCCATGTGTTTCAACGCATCTCAGCTCAGCATAGTTGACAGGGTGCACAGGCGCTTGAAGGTAAGATGCTTGGCAACAAAAAGCCCAAGAGCGTGAATGCTACAGGTGGTGCCACCCATGCGCAATTACGAGGTCATTATTAACTGTACCAAATAACAAAGCAATTCATTTGAAGTGGAATCTTGTCCCATCAAACTGCAAACTTGTGCTTTTTGCTCAGGCTTTTGCGTCTTTGGGCTGCTGAGCGATTGGAGGAAGAGAGTAATAGGTGGATTAACGACATGAAAGAGGAGCAAGGTAGGCATGCGTACAAGACTACTCTAATAACTCTGACTCTCTGCATTCAACGTGCATTGAAAATCAAAGCAATCTTAACATGCAGGCTCTGGTGAAGGTCTGAGCTGTTGCAGGTCTGCGCTGGTGCTGAAGGCTGGTGAATCTCTCTTGTTGTGCACTACTCCAGCTTACTCCAGCCTGTCAATTAGCATGAACTCCTGCTGTCTGGCCGCATGGCCCACCAGCCTGACTGAAGTGGTTTCAAACAGCACACAGTTTATCAGAGGCAACTCTTAAGACACTTCCATTTGCAGCAAGTTGCATTTCATTCTAACACTTCCAGGTCCCACAAAGTTATGTATGCACTCTATTCCCCTGCTCACAGAAGATTTGGACGACATGTTTGCTGAGTTTGATGCCTCTCTGGCCATTAGCCGAAGTGTGTTCAGCCAGGTGCCTGTGCCCCAGCATGCCAGGTGGCAGCAGGTGCGGGGTGAAAACGCTCATGCCTGTTTGTACGCTACATTTTATGTCCAACTTACATTTGTTGCCTGTGCCTGAGCGTGCTTCTGGTGGCAGTAGGTGAGGGGTGGATGTATTGTGGTATAATTCTGTTTTGTCTCCTTTAAGACGTTGCCTGTGCCTCAGCACGCCAAGTGGCAGCAGGTGCGGGTGAAAGTGTTCAGGTTCGTTTTATGTGTTGTGCTGCACGCAAAAATACAGTTTGTCTCTGACTTAATCATGTTGCCCTTGCCCCAGCATGCCAAATGGCAGCACGTGTGGGGTGATTGTGTTTCGCATGTTTATCCTCCTGTTTGTGTTTGAGCTCCTTTTTCCTTTCAACAAGGCACTCCAATAATATAATATAATAGATAAAAATTCCAAGGGCGAGTTTTGCCCTTGGAGCTACCTTGTCTGCAGTCACTATTCTACCTACCTGAAAACCGAGCGCACTTTGGCGTTGTCTTAGCTTCACCCTGGAAACTCTTATTCCGGCTCATTACCGATATATCACATGCAGGAACAAGACTCAGAAGCCACTGTCGACCAAGAGCAGCCTGCAATAGCAGAGAGCAATGAAGAAAGTCACAGGATAGACTCTGGTGCCGGTGGATCTGGAGAGCATCCAAGGTAGGATGGTTTAAATATGAGTTCCAATGATGTCCGCCCTTCATTTCTCTTTCAAACAGACCGGTAGACAATCTGCGCTAGTGATCGAGCATTAGGTATCGTTGATGCTTCCGAGGCAGCCTGTCCCAAACTGGCAAAAGCAAAAGCAACTTGCCTTCACCTCTTTGTTCTTTCCCTTTGTTACTGTAGGAGGGTGTCTGAAGCAGACTCCTTTCCGGACCGAAATCGGTTCCTCTCACAGCTTCAGCAGAGCAGTGCCGCCCCTGCTGCTGCTTTGGTAGCGTTCAGTCACCATAGTGGAGCTCCTGACGTGGACTGGGCGGCTGTGATGAAGGAAGCCCTGCTCAGGAAAGAAATCGAGTGCCCAATCTGGTACGTGATCAGCGAACCAACCTGGTGAGCACTTCTGTCAAACAGCTATTTGAAAATGCTTAGCAATAGGTGTGGTTCTGTGTTGTAAGGATCGATACTTAAAACGACTGTTTTTTCTAATTCTTACATTCCTATTTTTCCAGTATTGGAGCATTGAACCGCAATGGAGAAAAAGGTACGTTAATGGTATCTTCATTACGCGCTGGCAGCCTTTTACATGGCTAGATTACTCAATGTGCTTGTTACCCTTATTATCCTCCCTTCCACTGCAGGAATTGCGTGGCTATCCTGCACACACTGCTTCCACGAAGAGTGCGTAATAATACAGAAAGCTATATTTTAAACATTTCCTGTTTTTACCTTGAGTGGGAATGCTGCTGTTGTATGCTCCCTTTTTCTTGTTGGAATCCTTAGTGTAATTCCAAACATTGACGCCTTGCAGGTGCATTGCTACTTTCGAGGCCTATGAGCTATCGGCTGGTGGGCTCCCCTCGTGCCCTGTGTGTCGTGCAAACTACCAGCGCCGGTGCTTCCAGTGAAAACAGGAGAATACACATATTACACATACACAAACACACACATTCCTGGTTTAATGATTAACGGTAGCAGGCAGTTGTTAATGGTTTGGGTTGAAGTCGTTTTATCCTCACTTTTTGAATACTTAACCTGCCAAGTGTAAGGCTGGTGATTTTTGCAGCAACGCTATTGATGGAGATGATAAGAGCGGAAAATGCGACATTCAGTTGCTTGTAAAAGAGGCCACTAGGATGGGGGTGGTAGTGGTGGTGGTACTGGTCAGGAATACAGGAATTGGAAGGCAGTTGCCGATGTAGATTTTCTTAACTGTTGACTGTTCGAACGACATTTTGTTAAGGTAGAAGGGTCGTACGCGTACATGGCGTGTATTTTACAGAAGATGTGCTCACTTTTAATTCTTTGTAGTAGAGAAGTATTCATTTATTGCAAACATTCAAAGCAAAAGTAAATGAGTGAATGTTTTTGCGCAAGAACTTTGTGCAATAGCTGCCCCATTTAGACAAGCAAGGATAGTTGTCAATGCGCTCAGCTGTTTTCTTTGTCTGCACTTTCATCCTTCAATCTAAAATATCTTGGGCTTCCTCCTCTCCTTTTCCGGAGATTATGTCTTATGCCATGAGTTATGGTGTTCTAAAATCATTATTTGCTACCCCATATTTCAATTATACACAGTAATTCTGGCCTCGTAATAGAGCCCTATCTTTGTTCAGTACAATGGGGGGAGACCTTCAGCCAGGTTGTTAGGCTGATCGGCTGCTGACTCGTCTCGGCACGACAAATAAATTCATAAGCTCAGAAAGGAAAGGATTAAGTCTAGTGTTCTGCTCAGAAAGGAAATCAGGTGTATACAGAAAGGAGAATTTAATGTTGAATAGTTGAGATGTTGAATCCCCGGCCAATTTTGGTTCTTCAATATAAGATCAAACATTCAAATTTGGATCTGTCTCGACATGTTATAATGTGTTAGCCGCTTGAGGCTCAGGGCGCACACCCTCAAGGGATCATGAAAACTCTCTTTTGCATGACTGTGTGCCTGTGAGCAGATTCAAGATGAAGCGCATGCCCTTTTGATGTAGGCACCCTGGTGTTTGCTTATCTGTTCAGCCAATCTTTCATTTGTGGTTGAATGCCTAGCCCTTTTCCCTTGATTTTCCAGTGCTCTAGAGGTTTGGCTATAAGCTTTTTCCAAGCTTCCGCTCCCCAGAGGCATATATAGCGATGTCACCTTACCTTATCTGTTCAGTCAATTCTCGGATGAGTTTTCGCACTCTTACTCTGAAAACCTCCCCCCTCTGTACTTTGACGGTGTACTGCTCCCCTACACAAACTCATTCAAATGTTTGGGCATGGTGTGCGACAAGCAGATCAATCTGAATACCGCGGCTGACGCAAAACTTCGCCCATTAACGGCAGGCACATTCAGAGTCAAAAAAGAGTTTGTTCAGGAACATTACCTTGCTAACAGGCTACATGCGTACATATGGCTTCTCAAGACATACGCTATACCTGCTGGTATGTATGTGAGTCAGATTTGGGCCACTCCTTCCTTACAACAAGGCAAAGAGATGGACAGTCACCTGCAGAAATGGCTGTTTATTTGAAAAGGATAATAGGGGGGGGCAGAGACACCACGCCTTCATGGTGTGTTATGCGAGAGTGTAGATTGGAACCCCTGGAGTTCAATTGGTTCTGCGTGGCAATGCGGCCGTACAATTCCTTGACTTGGTTTTTTGAAAATAAAAAAATAGAGCCACTGTACTCGTTGCAGTGGCTCTCTCAATTTTTGTCGGGTCTGGCGACCTGTGTTGGTTATGCATGGTTATCAGGAGACCAGCCTCGCCGTCTCTTCTTCACGTGGTCCTCGCGAGGGG
>Ga0307974_1001490_pt1 | contig 16135 bp, 11 predicted proteins | sample OrgLakmetagen784_FD_201812 | JGI IMG/M metagenome (GOLD analysis project Ga0307974, IMG submission 201812) | Saline water microbial communities from Organic Lake, Antarctica - #784 | ecosystem: Environmental > Aquatic > Non-marine Saline and Alkaline > Saline | place: Antarctica: Organic Lake... | reverse complement strand
GACCCATATATATACCAATCGATAGCTCTCAACGCCAGGATTCCGAATGTATAAATTTTAATCAATTTGACTCGTGTCGTCCAAAAGTTATGCTTCCTACACCCTCCTGGTTGGAGCATGCAAATAACGTCCCTTTTTGAGCCTCAGGCCCCCCCCTCTGGAAAATTAATGTACTTAGTCATTATGTTAAGGTACTTGCAGAAACACCTTGACCGCGATCATGGCATCATTAAACAAAACCCGCTGCTTGTCATTGCACGTGAAAGGGAGTTATCCTCCGCAAACACGTGCAAAACGAAGCATGCTGATATGCCCCCACAAACAGCGCGCAAGTGTTTCCTCAAAATGTGCTGATTGGTATTCCGCTCGCAGAGGTCGTGGCCTGCAGAAAAGCCTGGCCAGAGCTCCAAGTGGGATAAAACGAGCGGAAATGCCTCCATCTGGGATGAGATCATCAAAAGGTAAGTTTGCCGTGGTTTTTTATGGTTCCTTTTTGGCCCAGCTGTTGATTCTCTTAGAGATTGACTAGTGCAAAATATCGTAAAACAGTTGCTGTCTCTTTCAACACACAGCGCCGCTCATTACTACAGCGTCATCTTAATATACTCAATTTGCCACGTAAATCTCTTGTGCACTTGCAGTCAGGAGTACATGAAGGGGAAGAGGTCTCCCTGAACATGCAAGGTGCAATGTTGGCGCCTCTGAAACAGCTTATTTTCGGTGTAACAAAAGCCGAGAAATCAATCAAGTACGCCATTTCATTTGTATACCATGCAGAGGCATGCAAGTTGTGTGAGTACACATGGCATTGCTTGCTGTTTATGTACACTACAAGATGTGTCTGCGCCAGGGTGTTCGGAAATTTTAAACAAAGCATTATTGGCCCTGGAGTTCTCCTTCCTTTTATTACGCGGCATGTGTACTACCAGCGTAGGCTTTTATTTTATTTTCTCGAACAAAGCAAGCAATTTGATGTAGTTATCTCACCGCCATTAATTGAAGTGCATGATGCAAGCACCTTTTCCTTTGTTGAACATCCCAAGGAAGAGGATGTGATCTTAAGCACGTTAAAGTGTTGGGAAATGGAAGGACTGCATCCAGACGTGGTGCTTGTACAAGCACTACTAGCGTACTAGCTAGTAGCTAAGCTGTAATTATCACTGTTCTTAGATGTGGCACTCGGTCAGTTTTTAAAAGGTGAAGTACTTTCCGGAGCTGCATTAAACCCCAATCAAATTCTGCTGAGCATGAGCTGTGCGCCTGGGTAGCAGCTTTAAAACCTACTTTACCTAAGTTTTCAAAAGGCAGCGAAAGGTAATGAGAATTAACGAGATTACTGTTGAGAGGAAACGAAGTCACTGACAAGGTAAGGTAAGGTTACATCACTATAAGTCACTGACAAGCTTATTAACCCTGGCAAGAGGGAAGACTGCTATAGTTTGCGCTTACAAGGTTGACAAGAAATGCCTTAAGTCATCAAGTGCTCGTCTGCTCATAAAAAGCAATTAGTTCATGAGGTAAAATAAAAGCTTGTTGTTGTCCTGGCTTAAGAAAGTAGACGCGTTGTGGGCTCCTGTTGGGGAAACAGAAATGCATATTTCCTGCGGAGAGATCTAGTGAATTTTCACAGTGAGTGCAGGCAATCGGAGATTACATTGCGCTTATGCTTCACACCTGCAATGCAGTATTCCTTCCCTCTCGCTCACAATAGTCCAAGCAAGGTCTTTTCAGTCAAGTGAATATGGCCCTCCTTCACAGGCCTCCTGGAGACACATATCAAATATCAATACATTGGCTCATCATGACGTGCCCCCTGATTCCGCCAAATACTCTACCTCAACAGATCTCTAGAGTGTGGCTGCCCACCCACGCAATACCTGCAACACAACCACGCTCAGCAACACACGATAGGCATCCTATTACCAATAACCTCATTAGATGGCCACCTCCCACACGCACAGGTCTACCGGCGAGATCAAGTATGTACTGTGAGGACACCAGACATCAGAACCAGCTGAACGCCGCAAAAAAACAGCACAAAGACCTTTGCAACATTTCCAAGGAGCCTCCGTTACTCTCCACATCATCCTTTTGGGTGTGGGCGGCACCATCTACAACACCCACACTCTAAAACCTTTCAAAGAACTAAGTCTTGATTTTCAAAGAGTTAAAAAAATTTCTTCCAAGCTCCATGTGCACGCTGTGAACTTTGCTGCTAAACTTGTCCATACCTGACGTGCCCTCTCCAGTACTGTTATCAACTCTCATCAGGAGCCGGTTTCAGGCCAAGCCTGCAGTCTTCCTGATCCCCATTGATCTTTTTTCTTTTTCCTTTGGTATTTTCCTTTGGTAGAGGAGTTTTACGATACCCGGTACCACAGCTCCTTTCCCTTACTTAATGTGGGGAGTGGTTTTTCACTGCCTGCGTAGTTTTTTCAATTTCAATCGTGGATTGACGTTGTTGATCTTCCCCTGACCAAGTAGAAGTTCAATTCGTTGCACTATTTTAGTGATGACATTCCTTTCAGCAAATGCGTGTTGCTTTCTTGCGTTTGAGTTGGGCGAAAATGACTTGGGCGCATAATTTTCATTGTAAAAATTTTCAGCAAAATCGTAATGATTGGACTCAAGTCTTCCGCACCTCATTTTCGCTCATCCGTCGCCCCTCGGCGGGTGGCAGCACAAGCAAGGAGTAGGGCTCCCGTGCGAATCGTAGCATACAGGTGCGAATCCAGAACCATACTTTGACGAAATATCGGCCTCGTCGAGGACTGTGTACTGCCTGCTGCGTCAGCGTCAGCATGCAACACGCAAGGCGAAGTTATAAAATGCAGTCACGTTGAACAAGGGAATGAGGTTGATGAGGATTTGCTGCTCCCCACTGCGCATGCGCGCTTCATGATCTGATGATATGGAGGCCTTACAAAGCATGCATCAGATCTTCATTTTCGCCTACACATACCGCCCTATACAGAGATCAGCACCGGCAGCAGCTGCTCAAAGAAACAGGGAAGGAGTTTGCCCTGGATTACGCCAGCGCTCTGGTGGAGGGCCCTACGCCTGCTCTCTTGGCCAAGCTGGGTCCAGAAGCGGACAATTACCTCGAGGTCGTTGCGGCCCATCCATTGAAGTCCACAACTTTTAAGGTCAGTTAGTAGGTTTAGCTTTTCTCTATTATTGTCAAAGATTTCCTGTGATTTTGTTCACGGTCTGCAAGCAAATCCTGGAGATTCAAAACTTACGTGATGCATTCATGGTGACGTCATTGTGCCGATTTTATGCACGAGGATTGTCCTCCAGAGAGATAACTGTGGTCTTCTTTTCCGTTGCTTACAAGACAGCTGGCTGAGGTGGCGTCTTCTCTAGGCACATGGGAGAACAGTGCCTCCTTCGTTGTTACGTTTCCTTCAATGTTACAACAGTCAATCAAACATTTATTTTGTTCAGCCTGCCTTCAACCTTTCGTCTCTCCGACTACTGTTTCATTGGCCCTCTCTTTGCATCACGTTTGCATGCCTACACGCCACTGCCTTTGACCATTATTATGACGGTTACAAGCCTATTTTGTGCATGGCATGTGATGCTATGCTACTACATACTTATGGTTGACCAGAACTGTATATTTACACCGTATAAGACTGTATATATGGTGATTTCTGATCATGTGCACCACTTGAGTTGATGGCGCCTCTTACTTTGCTGTCTGAGTGACTCAGCTTTGCTCTCATCCTCCTCAATCTGATTATTGACCGGAGGTGCAGAAAAGTTTACGTGTGTCTTACCAGTTCTTGTCGCAAATCGCCAGAGGGGGTTATCTGGGGCCCAAAATGGGCTTAGTTCTGGCATGCTCCTAGGGTATGCGCACCGTGACTGACACTTTTCAAGCTGAGCACTGATATGCAAATTTCAAAATAGTTGAGCTTGACAAGTGCCAGGTACGGCGCCCACGCCTAATCGGTTGCGGCGTGAATGTACATTTTGAGCAGCCATATACTCAATCTGACCAGGCAGACCACCAAAGCAAGTGATGGGGGGTTTATCTAGATCTGAGCACATGCTCTGGTAACTTATTAAGTCAGCATAGTGTGAAGCTAGATTTGGTCCAATCTGATATAGTGACGTGTGAGCAGTTTCCCCTTTAATGCAAAAAGGGGCATATATAAGCTTTTGCTCCGATAACCCCCTCTGGCAAATTGCTCTTGCAGCAATCCATTTGCGACACCATTCACTCAAAAAACAATTGTGCGTGCAATGCAGGGAATGGACAGCATCTTGATCAAGCTGCAGGATGACCATAATGCACGGTATGGGGTTCGCGCTGCCGAGGGCAAACCGAGTGGCAAGCCTGAGGTGTGTACTTATGTTTTCTTGCTTATGCCCTATAGCTACAAGGAGTTACACCTTGCGTAGCTCCTGATTACCTGTCGTGTGGCCCTTTCTTGACTCATGCGGAAAGTGGCTATAATCATTGCCGGCCTCCACAGCACACGCAACTTCCTTCTCTTTCCTTACCCTACAAATTGTGTCAGGCTTTGTGGCAGCAAATATTCCATGATCCAGTCATCCAAACTGCACTTGCCACTACTCTCAGGTGGTTTTGACGGCGGGCAGCGACACCAGTGATATCGCATTCTGTTTGTTGGAACTGCCCCCTGCACTACCCACCCTTTCAGCTGCTGCCGTGGTGCGCATTGGGTGCCGGCCCTTTACAGAAATTTGTGTGCATGGAACAGGGTGATCTTTCTATTTGTAGAAAGAAAGTGTGGGAGAAATCCTAAGGCTTGGCATCATGCTGATTTGAAAGGCAAAGTACCTAACACCTACATGGATCCCATCCACATTGCTGGTCATACAAACAATTGTGCCATTGCAAATGGATTAGTGCCCTGACGAATGCTCTCCCATGTTGGTTTGTTGCTCAGGGAGATGGAGAGGCTGGTCCCCAGGGAGGAGCTCAGCCAAGTTACATGCTGCTCAAGATGGAGATGCTGATGGATGACACGGTGAGTTGGCCCCCACGATGTATGCGCTGGGCATCCTTTGCAATACAGCTACATGTCAGAATATGTAGGTTGTGCACAAGAGTAAAAACACGCAACAATATCCATACCACCTTCAACTCGGCCGAGCAGCAGCCATGGTAGCCTTGTTCGTAATTCCTTGCTTAATGCCAAAGCTTAGCCTCAAGGCAAGAGCATACCACACACGTGTAAGCACAAGATCAAGGGCATTGGTATGGGGAATCGTCATCGTATCTGTGCTGCTGCCAATTGCCGCATTGGCTGAGCTTATCAAACAAGGTTCTTTGTATGATAGTGCTTACATGTACAGACGCTCACGCAACTGCTATGCAGGCGCGCCGAGTAGTGAGGGTGGAAGAGCGAGCACAACTGGTAGGTGGGCAGAGGGGGGGAGGTCGTAGGTCATTATGAATGGAATAGAAAAGAATTCAGAGATGCGTATGGGTTGTTGTATGCTTGTCTCCCATTGTAACCTCTTTGGGCTTTTGGTTAAAGTCTTTGCCACTCAGGGGCCCTTGAACCTCTTTTAGTTTTGCACGCACATAACTCCTTGTTGAACACCTTGCCAATGCCGACCGTGGGCGTGATCACACACAGGTGTCAGAGCAGGATGAGGCACGTCGTAGTGTGCGTGAAATATTGAAGAAGCACCAGCAGGATCTGCCAGAAACTGCTCTGTTGGTAAGGCGCTAAGATTGAGCTATGCAACATCCATTCCTCACATTTATCAAAGTAAAAAGCTATCACCACGGTAATAAGTAGTATTGTAAAGCTCCACCCTAGGCTAATTCAATAGGGATCAGGAGGTTGCAGGCTTGGCTTGAAGCCGGCGCTTGATGATATTTGTTTATAGTACTTAAAATGCTCTAATATAGCTGGTTTAGTAGCATAGTCAACAATGTGCACCACAAAGCTTGAAAGTAACCTTCTTGACACTTATAAGCTTATCAGGTTAAGGACGTATTTCCTTGAAGGCCCTGTGTAGATGGTGCCATCTGGTTACAACCAATGATGCGGAGATTTAGTGACCGCCTCTGCTCCTGCATTATGGCACGCAGCAAGCTGTATTTTAGCTAAATCCATTATAATTTATAATTGAATCGCCTTTCAGGGGGCTGCTTTTCCAAAGAGCCGGCTGGAGCCGTGGGCGTCGCAGGCGATCCCCAAAAAAGGTGGGAGGCTGCCTACGTGTGCACAGCGAAGTGCGCCTGTTGTGTTCACGCCACTATGCTTGATGATTCCTGTATGCTGACATTGGCACTGGCGTCTTTCAATCTACAGCGCTCACAGCATCATCACTGGATGGCTAGATGCGCAAGTGCAAATCGTGCTGTTATAATTTCAGTTAAATGCTTAGTTACCTGCTTATATATGCTGTACTGGAGCACTGATCTGAGCCTAATTTGAAGCGAGCAAATGCCTATGTGCTTGTGGCTGTGTGAGCGTTGAAATAAACACGCTGTCTAAATACGTTTCGTTTGGCCTGTTTTTTCACAGGGTAACGACAACAGGCAAGGGATTATTTGAACAGCCACTGCAGCAACTTTCAATTTTGGTCACAGGAATCCCTCTGCCCCCCTCCATCCACGAGGGAACAGAAGAGGGGGTGGAGGCGTGTGCCATGGGGGCCCTGCGCAGCATATGTGCTCTGTCAAACTCAGGCCACCACATGGACCGTGCAGGGATTGAACAGATCATTGACATGGACAGGTACAAGCATTTTATCAGCTGGTTGCAATTGTTTGGATACTTGCAAGGAGCCACCTGCACGTGGAACACTGCACTGCAAGCTTCAGAAACGCTTGCTGTCTGATTCGCTTGCCTCGCTCAGCTATATTGCTCATGTGACTTTTGCTTGCTGTTCACATTCAGGCCAAGCTTGCAACCTGTGACCCTCCTGATCCCCATTGCTCTTCCACCTCAACTGGTGGAAGAATGTCTTTACAGCCAATGCTCAAACAAAGGCTTAGTTTCCTTGGTTTTCACTGCCTGTGTACTTTTTTTTTAATACCTTTTTCCCGGTCTATGTGTGCAGCTACCAGATGTACGATGCCTACGGTGTGCTGCCACTGCTCAGTGACCCCACCCTCCAGTCTGCCAGAGAGTCCACACAGGTCCCTGGAAATTGGAAAGACATCATGTAGCTCTTGTGCATCACGTCGCTTCTGTTGTATATTTGTTCTATTACGGGTATTTGTAATCAGAAGCAGCTTGTTGTTCAGAGCATTACTTGTTTGAATGTTCAAAGCTTGTAATAGGCCTTCAAGACCAATACACACGCAGACGCTAATTCATGCACACACACGCCCACATGCCCTCCACACCCTTACACACGCAATGTGCACAATTTGCAGAAAGCGGCTCCCACATCAATGAGCCCACCAATTGGAGGTGCAACTGGCGCAATCAACGCAGAGCGCATGCTGGACATGCTTGACACTGCCAAGGCAAGCCTGTGTCCACGGCCTTTATAAGAGCTCTTACTCGCCTTTTAGTGCATTCGGAAAATCTGATGAACTAGTTTGTACACATTGTGTCAAGGGGGCAATGGGATCTTAAGTATCTCAATCCCGTTGCTTGTGTCCATCAAATGTTGCATATGGAAGTTACACATAACTGCAAGTGCATAACAAGATCATCTTTTTCATGACTGTGGCGATGATTCGCTAAGACCCACCAAACTTGCAAACAGCAATTTGACTTGTGTGAAACAGAGCACGTACGACATTGAGTGCAAATTCATGGACGCTGCAATCTGTGATGAGTCTGCCGCTGGGTTTGCCCAGTGGAATACACACCTTTACAACAAGATGACGGGGAAGAAGTGGGACATCCAGGGAATGGGTGAGTGCGTGTTTGTGTTGACCATCTGGTCATGTTGCCTGATCAACATATTGTGCTGCTAGTTGTTGTTGCTTGCATGGCTTCCTATTTTTGTCAAAGCATCTGATTGCATGCTGGCAATGGCATAGGAATAGAGGTGCCTCCTTCTTGCATACATCAGCCCGTGCTTCTTGCCTATTCTACTTGTTTGCAGAGGTTGTGCTATTCTCACCAAGCACCGGGCAGCTGGCTGGCTCTTACATATTCAGGGGTAAGATTTGTTTTGTTGAATTTCTGGTTGCTGCCATGGATTTTCTATGACCACAGGCTCCTGCTTGTCTACCAAGCAAGTGTGCTGCTGCAGCTCAAAAGGCTGCTAAGTGCTTTCCTCGTTTGCACCAAACTTTTATTATGTGAAAATTTCAAATGAACTTTAAATTTTTTGCAAACTGCTCTTGCCAAACACAGACGCACTGGATTTTGAGGATCGACTCCTGCATGGGGCATCTTCAGCAGGACAGCCAAAGTAGAAATCCGGTTTCTTATAGTGGAGGGCAATTCACAAATGTGTGGCTTTTAGTTGTTAAGAATTTGTTGTTTGATGCTTAAGACAAGTCCCGTACCACAGCAAACTCATTCCCAGCCTTTCAATGACACACAGTAGTAATTGATCCTGTACAGGCGGCACATGCTTAAATACTGCAGGATAACAAGACAAAAGACCCTCTAGGAACCATTCAGGTACAGGATTCCCGCATACTCTACCACAAAAAATAATCGGTCGCTAAGAAGAAAAGCCGGTTAGCGCTCACAAGGGTGGAGAAAGGAAGAAGAATTACAGCTGCTAGAAAAAAAGGAAAGCCAAAAAATCTGCATTGCTCTAAAGAGGATGCTCTGGAAAAAAGATCGAAATCGGTATCTTTCTCAACTTAAAATCTGTGCTCGCAATTAACATAGTCAATCCCATAGTGTTTAGCAGCTGGGAGCATCAACATGTGTAAATAACAAACTGCATGGCAAATACAGGGCTCAACGTTGAACAACAACCTTTACAGCCGTGCCTTCTAGTCAATTGTCAACTGGACTCATGTCTATATGAGATGGGCAGGAAACTTCTGCTCTTCTCGATGTCATGTAGGTCTCGATGTCATGTAGGTCTCGATGTCATGTAGGTAGGAGATTGCTCAAAACTTGTTCAGCAAAGGAACATCTTCTGTTAAAGTGCCGGATTCTAGAAAAAACCATCAGAGCAAGGTTTGCTTTACGATGCGTGGTGCTAATATAGAAGTGATCCACTCTGTCGTTGTTATTGGGCAACTCGTTTTTATTCCCGTAAATTGTCCTCATCATCCATCCAGGATAGTCATACAGTCAAACATGATGATCTTGTTCCAGGTCTCTACAATCCTTTAAGCTGATGCAAAAAGCCAATGACCCCTTCCTTTTTTAAGGACAAATCTCTTAGCGGCAATAAGCTTAAGACCAAGATATCTGCATCCTTTACTGCATGTTTTGCCCCCTCTGGCCAATCAATACACGGACTTCAAGCGTCTACATAATTGTAGTTAAAGGGGGTCCAATTATACATGGCCATCAGCTGAAGTGCCAAAGTAAGAAAATTTGAGCTTTCAGCGAAGCAGAGCAGCTGTTGCCTGTGTCTGTGTGCGTGTGCGTGTGCGTGTGTGTGTGCGTGCGTGCGTGCGTGTGTGTGTGTGTGTGCACTGTCTCATCAATTTTGCTGCGATTTCTGTTCTACTTGCATTGCGAGACACACACACACACACACACACACAAACACACACACACACAAACACACACACGAGTGTTATACAAACACAAAGTGCTGCTTGTACAGGAACGCGGGGCAGAGGTTGGAAGACGTGCTTGCAGGTGTCCCTCGAAGGCTCTTCCCTTCGTAAAAACTACAAGTTCAAGTTCACTGTTGAATTTACACCAGGCCCTCCAAGCAGAGGCGACCCAGTCGTTGCGGGGTCAGTGTTACTCTCCCTAATTGTGAGGCTGCTCAGATTTGGGTGGAATACTAGGTAATGTAAGCATACGTATGCTGCCTGCAGTCTGTCCTCAGCAGTGTATACGGAAGGGTTCTGGAGGACTTTCTACGGCCAAAAGGAGAAGATGGATCCATCAGCTGCTGTGTGCAGTCCCTCTTTTGACCATCACCCTCTTAAATCATCCTCGCCATTCAAGCGTGAGCCAATACATAACAAAATTGAGACAACAACGTATTCCCTCAAAATCTTAGGTAGTACAAGGCCATTCGGGTCGTACCTTGCTATGTTAAAAACAAACTTAAGAAAAAGAAAAACTCCGGCGCGCACTTTCCAGTACTATTGTCAACACTAATCAGGAGCTGGTGTCAGGTCAATCCTGCAACCTTCTGATCCTTGTTGGTCATTTCTTATTCATTGTGGTTTTACGGTAAGCTGTACTAAAGTGGCCCGTTTTCCTTTATAAATGTGGGGAGTAATTTTTACTGCTAGCAAGCTTCTCTCTTTTCTCCTACAGAGGTCACTCACAGTTGCTTCAGAATCTGTTTGCTGCAGGTCCTCGGCAACAGCAGTTACATTAAAGTGCTCATTGTCAACCTGCAAAGAAATTTTGAGTGTGAAGGGGAATGTATGATGAATATGGAGACGTACCCACAAAAATGGAACAAAGGAATCCGGTTGAATGAGAGTAGGAATTCACTATATCTGTGGTACAGGGTGAATTTAAAACTTGGGTCACTCTCTTTACTGCACTAGCAGCAACAGCAGCAATCTGTGCACCCACCAAGGTGATGCTTCCAACATTGTTGCAGGTGATCATGCTGCCTGGTGCGTAGTCAAATTTAAGCACGTGTGGGTCGTTGTGGACCTGCAATCAGAGCATTCCGCAGGTAAGTCGTACCAATTGTGGCAGGTGATCATGCAACCTAGTTTGCATTCAAACGTGAGCATGTGTGGGTCGTGGTGGGCCTGCAATCAGATCATCCCGCAGCTAAGTCAGGCTGAAAGTGTGATTTTTTGTGAGCCAGCAGTTGTGCCATCCACCTGCTTTTCAAACTGTGAGCTGGCATCAGCATGCTCGAGCTATTTTGAATCATTCTGCAGTTTAGTTAAATTTAATCGATCGTGAGCCTGTCCAGCCATTTGCTTTTCAATTAGCATGTTCGAGTGATTTACAGAGTACAGACTGGAGCCGCAAAGTATGACAAGCATTGTATTGTAACGTAAAAGAGGATAAGGGTTTGCTTACCGTGCACATTTTTCTCTTGCCTCCATTGGGAAGCACAGGTGCACATGCGTCAGAAGCTGTGGAGTCATCATCGCTGGAGTCATCATCAGATGATGCGCAGACATCACCAAGCTGAAACAACCAAGGAGGCTTGCGTTTAGTCTTTGAAGAAATGTTTATAAACGTGGAGTCGAAATGCAGGATGCTGGATAGGCCTTATCCTAAGAGATGCCGTCATGATCAAGCTGTAAAAAAGTAGGCTGGGAATGTTGCGTTCGAAACGAGAGATGGTCTGGAAACAAAGTGCAGAGCCAAAGACATGTGACACTAGGCCACGTCACTCAAGTGCGGTCATATGAGGATGCCTTGCCATATAAAATGCACCCACTTGCTGATCTAAACCAATCGTGGCCAAAAAAGACAAACCAAACGCCTCAGAGTCCTCCTGTGTATACGCATCTGCCGTGTTCACGATATCTGCAGGCACAAGAGTGCACAAAGAAATCAGTTGCACTAACACGTCACGCATAGCAGTTGCACTAACACATCACGCATAGCATATGCTTAGGGTCGGCCAGAACCATACATTTTTAGGCGTTGACTTTCCTAAGAGAACAAATTCCGCAGGCAGTGGAAACCACTCCCCGCCACACAAATAAGGAAAAGGAGCCACTTTGGTACCAGTTACATACAACTCCTTCACCAAGAAGATAAGGAAAAAGATTGCGGGTCGCAGGCTTGACCTGAAATTAGCTCCTGATGATAATTGATAATAGCACCGGAAAGGAGTCCACGTCTGGTATGGACATGTTTGGCAGTGTAGTTGATTGAATGTACAGCCGCGAGGCTTGGGTACAAGTTTCTTAGCTTTTTGAGACCTAGCTCCTTTAAAGGCTTCAGTTTGATTGTTGCAGATGGTGCCACCCACTCCCAATTGGACAATGTGGTGGGTAGTGGAGGCTTCTTGAAAGATGTTGCAGAGGTGCTGTTTTGCACGATGCTCAACTGGTTCTGAGTTCTAGTATTCTTGCAGTACTTGATCTCAATGAGGTGGATGTCACCTTGAAGTATGCTGAGATATTTCGGTCCGTGCTATCTGGGGAAGGTGGATCTGCTAGTGGCTGGCAGTGCTGTTAAGGTGCTCCCAATTTCCCTCAGCCTCTTGCCACTTTAAGAAACCCACCCCCCTCAATGATTAGTTTGTTGCTTTTATGTTTTGCGGAGATAGGAGCGACCAGTATAGCAGCTGGCCAGAGATAAAACTGTTATTGTCTAAGAAGCGGTGTTAAAAGAGCCATTTTGGTACAGTTCTGGTTTCAGCAGTGTTTGGGTCCAGAGAATTTATGTAACAAACTGAACGCTGTCGCCTATTCCTCGGAGACAGAGCGGGACCCTAGGAAAAGGTGTGGGATTTAATAAACATTTATTCGTAATTTTAGGGCGCAGGATGGATAAACTACTATAGATATAGACTACTATGCTGAGGTACGGCATGTATAGGGCATTGTCAGGCAAACGTTGCTACTAGGAGCGTACCTCCAGGCTGGAGAGCCGATGTGTGTTATTCTGAACAGCAGTACAAGGTGTCAGATGACAAAAAGACAAAAAGGAAATGCCCTGGCCAAGGTCTACTATGTCTTTAAAATGTGTCTTCTTTCCATTTACATGTCAAGGCGCATAGTGACTTTACCTTTTAACAAACTATCATCCCATAATATTCATTAGATAGTCCTCTAGTATGTACAGTGACTGTTTTATTGTGACCTAGCCCTTAATTGGACTCTTAGTTGAAATTTCGATTAATTAAGAGGCAAGTTGTTGTAATTCAGCATGCTAATTGTCGTAATCCAGCTTCCTACTTGTTGTATTCTGCTTGCTAGTTGTATTTTTGATGAATTGACAGGGAGTGGTAATTAAATTTGCTATGGTTGGGTAATTCATCAATTTCTCCATTTAAATTAGCCAGATTTAATAAATGCGCAACATCACTTAGGCTTGCTTACTCATATGCGCACTGTTAGGCGCACTCCTATTGAAAGGGCAATGGTAAAAAAATGAGCACGCAAGGCTTTAGGACAGTGGTAGAACACCGCTTCTTTAACAGGCATATGCCGCAATGTCATCAGCATAATCACAGTGAGAGATTTAAACTGAATCCAGGGCAGTGGCAGCACTTCTCTGTACAGTCAAGAGTCTGTCCATGTCATTGTTATAAAGGGAGTACAGAAGGGGACTCAGAGGGCTGCCCTGTTTCAAGCCTCTGTTGAGCGCAACCTCCTCAGAAAATTTGTCGCCATCAATGAGAATATAGTAGGCATCCTGTGTACATGGTTTGAATGATATCTCTCAAATACTGCGGAGTCTTAATTTTTTGCAAGTGTCTCCAAAACACTGCTGTCTAATTATTACTACGTCATCAATGTTTCTCCAAGAATGCTACGTGCAGCTTGACCCAGTAGAGTATAGGATTCAAAAAAGCTGCTGCCCACACGGTCTCGTTGTTTGATAGGTAATACAAAATATGCTTTTGTTGCGCAGTCTCAACTGTAATTTCCTGTAACATGCACAAGCAACGTATAAATTGCTTATCGCAATTTCTGGGTTAACTCTTTTTGGCCTCCTCCTTATGGCCTCTGCAACATGCAACAGCACTTGGGCTCTTGGATGCAAGTGCAATCTAATCATAAAAATTTAAGAATAATGTAGCACACAACAGAGCCTGACATTGCAGCACGAGTTCAGGCAGGACCACCGACCAAGCTTGGGTCAGCCACCCCCGCAGACAACAACGCGTTTACAACGGGAGTGGCCACAACTTCATGAATGCTTGCTCAGCTTCTCTGCTGCTCTCCTACTATAACTGGCCGGACTCCGCGTTAGTTGTGGCGGGGGACCCTGTGAGAAGGACCGGGGCGGCGATGGTGTATGTCCCTGGGTAACTGGATGTCCTGGAACAGACCTGAACCTAACATGAAAATCACTACTGACAACGTCCTGGGCAATCACACACGCAGTGCCCTCCCAGTCACACACTGCAAGAGACTGGGGATGCAAGCACTGGCCCATTCAAGCACAACGAGAGAGGGGGCACGGACTCTACAACGAACCGCAAAGAAGCTTCTTCACACCTGAGGTGCCACTAGTGCTTAAACGCTTGATAACATTTAACAATACTGAATGGGTGGCTCCACAGAACCAAGGACGTGGTGTGTGCATAGGTTTCATTCATGTTGATTGGCGCTTGCCTGAGCGCAATACCTTATCACGAACAGCAGTGTGAAGAATGTTAAGAACAGACATCAGTACATCTTGGCTGCAAGGTGCTGTTGGTTCCAAGGCAGATATAAAGAGTCAAAATTCACTGTTTCAAGGGGTGTTGGTAGACAAAGAACGGGAAGTGCCTGCTAATATGCTTTATATCTGATTTCAATTTCGCTCTTTATACACGATTTTACAGTCTGAAACAGGCAACTTCTGGTTCAGAGTTCATCTAGCAGCAGGGTCCGCAGCAAAAGAGTGATGAACCAAACCACGTTTGATGTTCCAGACCCTATCGTTGTGCATGTGCTGCTCCTCACAAATGAGTTTATGTATAATGTTATTTGCCTCCCCTCGTGCTTGGTATCCTCATTGTGACAGGTGTTCAGCTAGCAACATGAAGTCCATGTGCCCACGGAACACACAGATGATGATCCCCCCTTTTTGATTTAGTGCGGTCGGCTGGTCCTAGCAGATGCTTGATTGTCTTTACTGGCTTTATTCAGTGCTGCAATCGTTGTGCCTTTTTCCCTTTCCAAGGGTTTTTGGTAGGTGCTACAAGTCTGGTGCTACAACAACAATTATCACAATTTTTATACATTTTACATACGCAGCCTAGCAGTCGCACGTTTTGATTGATGGCTTTGTCTGTAAACTCTGTAACCAATGCCATTTGTAACTGTTTTGCTTGGCACAGCTTGCTCTGTAAAACTTATTTCCTCATGCTTGGTCAAAGTTGGTGCTTTTGTTCCAAGAGTACTGCTAGCAGCCTGAGAGCCTACTAGTGGTCCATTGTCAGGCCAGGCTCTCCATGGGGTCGAGAGCGCCCAGCATCGTACTGTCCGACAAGTGAGGGCGAATGTTCGTGTTTGTGGATCAACGCGTCGACAGGAAGGAATTTGCCGCGGGTTTGATTTTGCTTGGCATGCATTGTGACTTCTATGCTGTCCGACAGCAAGCACGACTGAATGAGGTATCGGCATGTGGCGAAATCACCGCTTGCGTATATATTTGAAAGTCCTGCCCTTGCCTCTTGACTTCAACTTCTTGCTGCTCTTGCTCTGTGATTGGCTGCTGTTCTTCTTTTTGGCAATTTATATGGGTGTCTTCGGTTGCTATACTTTTTTTTCTCAGCCCTCCTAGGAAGCTGCAGGCTTGAGCCGATTCAGTAGCTACCCTGTCACGCCTTATGTCTGGCAGAGGCATGTGTTTAGTTCAGGGTAGTTTGGTCGGTCAACAATAAGATGCTTTTCCGTGATGTCTAATGGCGTAGCCAGTTGTTGATATTGCCAGCTTCTGGATTTGATATTGGACAAGAAGAACAACCGAAGCCCCCCCTCAGTGTAATTGTATGTGCTCAGATAGCATGTCTGAGTAGTTTCCCCAAGCTCTGGGGAGGCAAAGGCGCGGCAGCCTGTCTAGCAGTGTTTGTGTAGTTGTGTTAGCGTTTGTCAGTTTCTTAGGCAGGTCAGCAAGCACGTAGGACTCCACCATCACAAGAGGTTGAGTTGACTGCATTCTTGTGCACAGCTCGCTTCGCTATCCTTGCTGAGAGCCTGAGGTTTTTTATCGGAAGAATCAAAGGGTGGCAGCTGGAGCCAGAAAGGCTCCTTGGTTTGATGATGAATGCAGGAGAAAGAGAAGGGATTTTTTACGCTCTTTGAGGGAGGGTAGAGAGGATTTACAGGATACAAAGAAAGAGTACAGAAAATATACGCGGAGGGTTGCACGCAAATTCTCAAAACAACAGACTGCTATTTTTTTGGACAAGTTGAGCAAAAGGGATCCAGCTATTT
>Ga0307974_1001484_pt1 | contig 16162 bp, 15 predicted proteins | sample OrgLakmetagen784_FD_201812 | JGI IMG/M metagenome (GOLD analysis project Ga0307974, IMG submission 201812) | Saline water microbial communities from Organic Lake, Antarctica - #784 | ecosystem: Environmental > Aquatic > Non-marine Saline and Alkaline > Saline | place: Antarctica: Organic Lake... | reverse complement strand
ACCATGTCCTCTCCCTGCCCGCCTCCCACAAATCCCGCTTGGACCTCCTGCCTCCCCCCATATCCACTATATTCAAACCTCTGGGGAGCAAGTCCATCTGCACCGCTTCCTGCAGACCCCTGACCCATAGCCCCCCCACCCTCTGCAAATTGGGCGACGTGTATGTGCATGTGTGTGCTGATGTGTGTGTGTGTGTGTTGCGTGTGTGTGTGTAGGTGTGTATGCGTGCGCATTGCATATATATATATGTGTGTGTGTATGTGTGTGTGTTTACGCAAGCGCATGTGCATTTCAGCACACATAGGTGTGTGTGTGTGTGTTTGTGTGTGCCCTACCTGCAAGGTTGAACACGTCAAGGTGGCAGCCTTGATGTGTCTGTGACGGGTCCTCAGAGCGAGCAGGATTTGTGAGAGTGTGGCTCACTGCTGGAATCTGAAACATATTGGATAGGTGGATCAGGGTGAGGGGGTCGGCCCGCCCGATGTTGGAGCGTTCCAGGAAAGCGCTCCTCATGCTTTTACACATGTACTGGAATATCTGCACGTGCAGAGGGAAGCAAATCAACTTTGATTCATAATCGCGCATTTGTATGGTTGGCCAGAACCATATATATATATATACCGTGTATATGTGTATATACGGTATTTTGGGCAGGAAAATCACCAAATATACGGTCATATACAATGTTTATATACGGTGTTGGCCAACCCTACGCATTTGCGCATGTGTTAATTCACAGTTGCGCAACAGCTGCACATGCAGAGGAGAGCAAAGTGACTTTGATGCACAAATGCACAAGGAGTGGAATAGCTGTGTGGATGAAGAGCATTGGACCTGTTTTGGTCGGCAGTTGCGCATTATTGGAGTTAGTAGGTGCAGGTGCGCAGGAGAGTGAAGTAAATATAGTATAAGGGGAAGTGTACTTCAGTACAACAGCTCCAACAAATAGTTTAAGGCTGAATTTCAGACCTAATGCGAGGTACCATCGTTGCAATGAGAAGGAAAGTTGGTTGGACAAAACGTGCGAGGCTGGGATTTGCGCGTCAGATTACACGTGTGCCATTGCGTGTGCTTGTGTGTACGTGTGTGTGTGTGCTTGTGTGTACGTGTGTGTGTGCTTGTGTGTACGTGTGTGTGTGTGTATGTTTGTGTTTGTGATTGTGGTTGTGTGTGGGTGTGTGTACGTGTGTGTGTATATGCATATTTCAGCCTACTTTATCGGTTGAACAAAGAGCGATGGTCACGTCATAACACGTGCGTGCCTATCACCTTACAAATGTGCGCATATGGAAGAATGTCTAGTTTTCCTTTCAGCTTTACGCACTCCCTCCTTTTGCTTTCCTAAACGTGTATCCTGCTTACTGTTGCACTGCTACTTGCACTTGTATGCACCCTTTCAGATCCAATTTGCAGGCTTGAACACCAACCTCGGTGCCTTGTGTAAAGGAAGATGAAAAGCATAAGGCGTACGCGTGCATCAGGACTGGCTGCTGGGCTCGGAGCTCCGGATTGGACACTCCAGGAAACCCGAGCTCCATTTGTGACTTCAAAAACCACTGTGTGTTTGTGTGTGCATGCGTATGTGTTTAATTGCGTGTGATTGTGTGTGATTGCGTGCGTGTTATTGTGTGTACCTGTGTGTGTATGTGTGTATGGGAATGTATGTGTGTGTGTATGTGTGTGTATTTGCGCTTGTGAGCATATATGCGTGTGTACGTGCACACATATGCGTGTTTAGATGTATGTGTGTATGTATGTGCGCGTGAATGTGTGCATCTGTATGTGTGTGTGTATGTGTGCGTGTGTGTGTGCGCGTGCGCGCACGAGCAGGCTATAAGGTGGTGGATATCTGCAGGAAGCGGAGTTCAAATGCCCAAACAGAGCAACAAACGTCTGTCCCATGTCACTCACGTCAAAAGTTGTCAATTTTGTTTGCGTAAGTTCGTCACGCGGGTGGCCGTTCATGGGTGAAAGATGACCATAATGGGGTGCCTGACACATGGGTCGAAAAATCTTGCTGTTTGGAAGGCTCACTGCAATCTGTGTGTGTGTGTGTGTGTGTGTGTGTGTGTGTGTGTGTGCGCGCATGTGTGCAAGTGTGTGTGTGCGTGGGGGTGTGTGTGTGTATGTTTGTGCGTGCACGTCTACGCACTAAAAGCCGCAGGCAATCTGCCACAAAAATACAAACCACCAAAACAACTTCCCAAGTATTGGGGCCGCGGTCACATTGTGATCTCTGTCTTGTACTAAGAGAGATGGGCAACGCTATTTCAGCAGCACACTTCTTCAGGGGTCAACATGGACAAATTTGAAGCACATAAGAAGGCATATGGTGTGTGTGTGTGTGTGTGTGTGTGTGTGTGTGTGCAGACACAACCGCCCCATTACAGCAGTGGTGCGTTAACCTGCCTGTCAGCCTGCCTGCCTGTTGGCCTGTCTACAGGACGGCACTGACTCGCACTACAAGGCCACTTAACAAAAGTCTGAACAGGATGCATTTACGAGTGGAGATACTTTTGACACGAGGCATATTCTCAAGCATGTTAAGCAGCCTCGTGCAATTCAGTGTGATCTTGATGACGAGCAGGCTGGTAGGCCGGCACACAGGCTTACGCACCACTGAGTGCCTGTACACATGCACGCCATATACCTTACTATGTGATCAAACCCGTCCATGCAAGCAATGTTTCATGTCGAAATTTCCCCCCTGTGCCTGCTTCATGTCCGGACCTTGGGTGAACAGCCTTGTACAATGCACAATGGCGTAACTCCAGGGGTGTGTAATGTGTAACATGGAACTTAGATATATTTGATGTGAAATAGGAAATGGGAGATACACATAAGGCATAAGTTTGGGAGTGCCTATTTCTGACCCATGATGAGCCTGCATCGCCCCCAAAAGACCCAAAACGTTTCCAGTTCTCTTCAAATAATATGTACCATCAACCATCAACAAATCATTACGTGGCTTGCTGAAAATTTGCTTCTGTGCGGGAAGTTGCCCTACAAGGCTAAAAAACGTCATGTTTGTAACTGAATCACACGGAGCGATATTATCAATATGGAACACGTGTAATGTACGTAAGATGTATATGAATTATAAGATTTTTCTGTACGACACATCCTTACTTCCTTTCCTTGGGAGTGTAGCACACTGGAAATTGACACACATACCCGAGTATACAAATGTAGTTCATCCAATTGGTGCGCTTGTGGGCAGCCAATGCCCATCCTGCATGTGTACACGTGTACACATATTACACTGCTGTTTTAAGTAGTCTAAGCATGCGTGACGCTGAGCTTTGAGCGCGTGAATGGTAGAGCCCAGAAGACAGCATCTTTGCCTCACCTGATTCCTTGCTGCAGGATTTTGCCACGGGATATGTACTGACACAACCTCTAAAGTGTTCTAGCCGAACATGCACGACCCAAGAATTCTTTGGGGAAGCAAACATGTAGGCAGCAACAAAATGAAGGATTGTCTTGGAATGCTGAAGTACTTCCAAGCCAGCGGCAGGAAAGCTCACGCTTGTTATGTTGCACAACATATTTAAAGCTTGCGTCTCGTACCGTGTAACAGTCTGCACACACACACACACACATAACACACACACAAAGCCCTCATAGTCCCAGCCCACCTAACCAAAACTCTCAGACTCTACGAGATAGTCCCAGGCAGTTATTAGGTTATTAAAAAGTATGACAGCTACATAGCTACATGCACGGGCTCAGGACCCGGCCACCTCATTGAAACAATAGTTGCACAACAGCTGCCTGTTTCCTTGCTCTCCAAGCATGGCATCACGGTTTTCATGCACCCAAGCACTATACATCCTGCAGAGCAATTAGCACGTGACTCCGCGCAAAGGTTCCTCTGGTTCCCAGCACTGAAGCGGCTTCGTTTACTTTTTCAAGCGAGTCATGTGGTTTCACTGCCTGCTGCCTGTGTTACATTATCTGTTTTTGTTTTGGCACCTACCTGCAACCATCTTGAGGGCTAATGCGGCCTCTGCCATCTGCCCAGAAAAACATATGTATGCGTGAACATGTGAGTGTGTGTATGTGCGTGTGTGTATGTGTGCATGTGAGTGTGTGTGTGTGTGTGTGCGTGCGTGTGCGTGTGCGTGTGCATATGTGAATGTGTGTGCCAAAAGAGGGACACGAGGCAGAATGGCAGCAGCCGCATCAGATGGCGCCAATGTGTGAATGCATTGATTGAAGATACAATAATTGGATCAATATTACGCGCAACAACTATTGATATGTCTGTCGGTGATCTCACTGCAAAGTACATTCGTACTGCCGACACAATCCTTTAGAGCACACAAGTCCAGGTGAACGATCCTTTTTAACCTCTGAAGGGCTCTCTCGCCCGTACTCATGTCCTGCAAGGCTTCTGATCAGCAACCTTGCCATGGCTTAACAGTGCTTGCACACTTGTCTCCATCTTCTATTGCACACTTGTCTCCATCTTCTATTGCACGAGTCATGTTTGGCATGTCCAGCACTCGCACCGACTTGTGTTGTTACGTGGTAATTCCTACCTTAAAGTGGTACAGAAAGTACTGAAGTGCGATGTCACACTCCTGAGTACTTATAACAGTGACTGGAGTCAAAAGGGCGTGCTCGGGCGTGCTCAATTCTTGCAACACCATCACCATAGCTGTTTAGCTGTTATTAATATAAAGTAGAAGTGGCTAGCACGCTACCCGTGCTTCGTAAGATGTGTCCCTTTTGTCGTACCTCTGTGCACCATCCACTTCCAGCACTCGCACCAAATTGTGTCCCTTTTGTCGTACCTCTGTGCACCATCCACTTCCAGCACTCGCACCAGATTGTGTCCCTTTTGTCGTACCTCTGTGCACCATCCATTTCCAGCAGGGTAGAGGCTTTGACCGTTGGGGAGGATCCATGTAGAGATGGGGAGCCTGTCAAAGGGAGTGACGGAAGTTGAAGGTGGCGAGGAAATAAAAGGTGGACGTGTTGAAGGAAGTGGATGCTTGAAATTTCTGATAAACGTACCAAAGAAGGACTGGGGTATTTTTTGTAACCATGTGGGGTGTTGTTTCATGAAATTGAGTATAGTCTGAGTACGCAAGGGGGCAGGAATGGAAGGTAAGAAGCGGCTACCAGGACTTGCAGCGCCACCAAAGCAAGCCACCATATCTAGTAAAAGGCTTCAGATTTTGACAGGCTGGTGAGGCAGTGAGTCAGGGGTATGATCCAGAAGCATGGGAGAGGCGGTTGGCAGCACCCTCTCAGCAGCTGCTGCTGAACAGTAAACAACAAGAGAGTGTAGCTGGGGATTAGGGAATTATGTCAGTTATAAAGGGGCACTGCTCTTAACCCGACAAGGTAAAGAAGCAGACGCAGGGCATTCCATCTATACATTCTTACAAATTCATGACTTCCCAGCTCCATTCTCATTCTGAGATACACTCGCGTTTTTATGGCTTTGGCCTGCGCTCAACACGTTGTGCATTCTCATACAATACAATAATTTTGATGCATGTTTGGACTATCCTATACGTTAAGCAAGAATTGACCCGGGAGTGGGTTTTCACTTTTTTCATTCATTTTCTTTTCCAGGAGCTGACTTGTCGTGCACGCTTGTACCATCCTGGACCTTGAGCATCAGGATAACTCTGGCAGGCAGCTTTAACGGTAAGTGTACAAACACGGCCATGAACGTCGTTCAACAAGATATTCCACAACGCCGCAGCGGACCTGGCGAGCTCATGGCCACTGGACTTAAAAATCAAAACTTTGCCAGGAGCATCAGCCCATTTCACATTGAATCATGTAAGATAGGGGCATGTAAACTACAGACACTACAGCATGCTGCTTCCTGACAGAACCCTACACAACAAAGCTGGGTCGAGACAGCAAAGCTGGATCAAAATGAGAAGCATTTCTGTCCACTCACGTCTTCAATCAGCTTCCGAAAGAGCCACAGAGGAAGGTAGTAGACCTGCAGGGATTGTGTTGATTCATGTGTTGGGTTGGTGGAAACCATACATACATACGTTTCTGCGGTGTATATACACGGTTCTGGCCAACCCTATTCATGTGGGTTTGATCGCACAAGAATGAAAAAGTAAGCAAGTAGAGGTTGAATGCACCAGGATGCAAATGAGCATACCACATGGTTCGCGCTTATGCACAAGCAAGGCTGCTGCGCACGTGTTCCAACGTAGCCAGTGCAGATCAGCATTTAAACTAGGCTTTGACGAGCTCCTTATAGCTGCAATGGACCAGGACATTAAAATGCACAAGAAAGGGTGTTGTTAAGGGCCTGGAGGGTTTGCATGTCCTGAGATGGCGAAAGCTGACACGCGAAAATACACAGGCAAGGACGAGCAAGATAAACCTGTGATTTACCTCTACGCGAGCAATTTGAAGGCAAGGTTGTGAAAATAGCGCGGACTGGTGGCATGCAGGTTGCGACAGGTAGCGCAGGTTGCGACAGGTATGGGCAGGGTGTGAGAATAGCGCTGGTAAGGTTGTGAAAATAGCGCGGACTGGTGGCATGCAGGTTGCGACGGAGCGGAGCCCCTTTGATGGTAGATTTGCAACACCAGCACTGTGTGATGGGCACGGTTGGCCTAAACCGTATTCGTACGCCGTAAATGGCTGTATGTGAGAACATGTCATTGCTAAACTTACCGTATATATACCGTGTATGCGTGTGCATGCATGTATGGTTTTGGCAAACCCTATATATATATGACTCTGGCCAACCCCAGTCATGGGGTATCTAAAGCACGAATGCCCACAACCTGTACAAGCCTACAACCTGTAGACCTGTAACCTCTACAAGCCTACAACCTGGCCAAGCCTATATATGGTTCTGACCAACCCTAGTCATGGGGTATCTAAAGCACGGAGGCCCACAACCTGTACAAGCTGGTACTGTGCAAGGTTGCACCGGGCGGTACCCTCCTTTGAGAGACAACAAAGCTGCTGACCTGATGGCCTGTGTTGTGGCCGCTCTCATCACATCAACACACTGATCCAAAGCTGACGCCCAGCGTCGACCCATGACCCCCTCGTGCCAAATCACATCCCCCTCAAATCCAGTGAGCCCCTACCTGAAGCACACGGGCCCACAACTTGTAAAGCCATGCCACTGAGTGTCCCTCTGGCAGATTGGGAAAGGGCACCAACTCGCAGCGGGCAAAGCTGCGCAGCTTTTTGACCAGGTCCCCAAAGTTTTTGCCGAGCTGCATGCCATGTACAAAGTGCATATCACAGGGGGAGGTGAGAAAGGGAAGCAGGATTGCGTGAATGCCAGACGTGTGGAGAGGGAGGAGAGGGACTGTTTCAATCAAAATCCTGCAGGCCTATACCTCAAATCACACAGGCTGCAGATAAGCTGGCATAACAACGTTTCTGAACTTTGCAGGCAACATCAGTTTGCCGCAATTTGGTGTTGCAAACTTATTTGCCGCTGGTAGTGTCCATACAGAAGCATACGGGAGCACAACCATACCAACACAACACGGTAATCTGTTGGCCAAGGCACACGAGTAACCATGTATTAAGCGCTCGATGCATGCAGAGTTTGGTCAATCTCAAAGCTTTGCGGCTGAACACCGACCCTGTGTCAAACCTCCCGCTGCTGGTTCATTGCTCACCTGGATAGCCTTGGCACACTCCAGGTTGAAGTCCATGCACACTAGGTAGTAGCTGATTGCCGACTGCAAGGGGGAGTGTGTATGGTCTAACTACCTCAGAGCAAAGTGAGTATGGTCAAAACGATGAACAGTGGAGTGCAATTTGTGGCAGGTCTTTGACCTGCAAGGCACAGTGATTGTATTGCAGCAGGGCTCGGTGCCCAGGGCACCAGTTTTCAGCGGGGATACAAACGAGCCCAATCAGAAGGAGCTCTGTGGATGCTCCGATTCTACCCAGTCGATGCTGTTTGATTAATTGGGTCACAGCCACTGGTTGTTGGTAGCCCCAGACGAGTTTCTGGATGTTGTGTGATAGAATGGTCACAGCCGCTGACTGTTGGCCGTGACCCAAAACAGGCTGCCAGATGTTGCTGGGTCACGCTCTGATCATGCAAAACAAAGTGACACAAAAGCAGTGCACCTACCTGAACACAAGCACTGCTTTGGTGTGTGTATGTGTGTGTGTGTGTGTGTGTGTGTGTGTGTGTGTGTGTGTGTGTGTGTGTGTGCGGGGTGTCAGAACATGCAGCCCCGTGCCTTTGTACGCTATGGTTGCATTGCACAAGTGAGTCAGGATATACACGTGCCAGTGCAATGCTGTATGTACTTCTCCACAGCATTGCACAGTAGACAAGTGCCATACCCTGACTCACTTGTGCAATGCGAGCCAGTGCAATGCGAGCCAGTGCAATGCTGTAAGTATTTTTCCACAGCATTGCACAGTAGACACGTGCCATACCCTGACTCACTTGTGCAATGCGAGCCAGTGCAATGCTGTATGTAATTCTCCACAGCATTGCACAGTAGACACGTGGCATTACCCTGACTCACTTGTGCAATGCGACCTTAGCGTACAAAGGGTATGCATTACAAGTGAGCAATGATGTACGTGCCTGACACGCTCTACAAAGGGCAAGTTATAAAAGCAAGCAGTGATGTCATACGTGCTTGTCACGCTGATCAAAGGGCATGGCATAGGCGTGAACAATGATGTCACTACGTTCTTGACACGCAATGATGCTTACGTTCCTAATCCCACACAACCTTTCACGGGGTCTTCCAAGTAGTTTTCTAATGCCATCCGGAAATAATTGAAAAAGCCCTGTGATGTATGCGCAGCTGACCAAGAGTTTTCATACACACCATACATGAGTCATACACACCATACATGACAGCATGCTTGAAAACATCATCCCTGCAAGAAGGTTTCAACACGATTGGAATATATAATTTGCCAAACTTAAGTATATATGACGGCAAGCTTCATCGATTTGTTGTGAATAGGAAGGAAAGGTGGAGGACTCCTGTAGACAGAACAGACATGCACACGCACCAAAAACAGCCATGCAGCCACAGCCACAGCCACAGCCACAGCCACAGCCACAGCCAAAACTACACACAGGAACGCAGCCGCATACATACACTCACGTGCACGTCCACAGCTGCACAACGTCTCACACAAAAACTCACATAGCCACACATGACCCACCTGGTGGCACGACCTGGGCTTGTAGCTCTGGCAGTCGCCCCGAAACACGCGGCGCAGCAGGGCTAGCACGCCATTTCTGATAGAAAAAAGAGGATAATCTGTCTGTGTTCCTGAACATGATAAGGAGTATGCTGCAGGGCCAGCACGCAATTTCTGATAGGACAAGAGGATAATCTGTCTGTGTTCGTGAACATGATAAGGAGTATGCTGCAGGGCTAGCACGCCATTTCTGATTGAACAAGAGGATAATCTGTCTGTGTTCCTGAACATGATAAGGAGTATGCTGCAGGGCCAGCACGCAATTTCTGAAGGACGAAGGAGGGAAAGTGAAGATTGAGTAATCATGAACACAGGGAGGTAGGTGCGTGCAGCGGTGCGAGCACGCTGCACCAGGGAAGATAATTTGATTGGTCCTAGTCAGAACAAAAGAAGCGAGAGTAACTGGCTGCAGTGCCAAAACGCTGCACCAGGGAAGATAATTTGATTGGTCCTAGTCAGAACAAAAGAAGCGAGAGTAACTGGCTGCAGTGCCAAAACGCTGCACCAGGGAAGATTATTTGATTGGTCCTAGTCAGAACAAAAGAAGCGAGAATAACTGGCTGCAGTGCCAACACCTGTGTGTTGCTACACAGGAAGAGAAGACAGGGGGACACGGGTTCCCCTCATCTGTGCACACAAGGCATAAGGGTTCAGACAGGTGCACGCTGATAACGCATATACGCACAAAACATGTGAATTGAGCACGCTACTTGCACGAGCACAAGTGACGGTGAGCTCACAAAAATGTGGATATCAGCCATGAGCAGCACTTTGTCATGACTCGATGCTCAGCAAAGGAATCGGTGCAATCCAACTTAGTGCAGGCAAGGAGCAAGGGTGCTGTTGGGCCCTTGTCCACAGCTACATGATGCGTTGCACGCATGATGCGTTGCACACTTGATGCGTTGCATACTTGATGCGTTGCACACATGATGCGTTGCAAACTTGATGCGTTGCACACATGATGCGTTGCACACTTGATGCGTTGCACACTTGATGCGTTGCACACTTGATGCGTTGCAAACTTGATGCGTTGCACACATGATGCGTTGCACACTTGATGCGTTGCACACTTGATGCGTTGCACACTCGATGCGTTGCACACTCGATGCGTTGCACACTCGATGCGTTGCACACTTGATGCGTTGCACACTTGCACGTGCCAAGAGTAGGCAGCAGGCACGTGCTCTGCTTGACCTGAAATGCAGCTGATCAGTTGATGCGGCTGTCTACACCGACTATTACGTGCACAGCACAGCTGCTAGCCATCATTCGTAGTTTCACGCACAAATGCGACACAGCTGCTAGCTTCACTTATTATTACACGCACACGTACGACACCGCTGCTAGCTGTCACTCACTATCACAAGCACAAGTACAACACGGCAGCTAGCTGTCACTCATTGTTACACGCATACGTACGACACCGCTGCTAGTTGTCACCCACTATCACTGTCACAAGCACAAGTGCGACATCGCTGCTAGCTGTCACTCACTATCACACGCAAAAGTACAACACGGCAGCTAGCTGTCACTCATTGTTACACGCATACGTACGACACCGCTGCTAGTTGTCACCCACTATCACTATCACAAGCACAAGTGTGACATCGCTGCTAGCTGTCACTCACGTGTAGTGTGACCAGGTCATGCTCATGCGCAGAACCACGTGCCCCCCATCCATGAGGTTGGCCTCCATGATTGCGAGCTGAGCGGCAAGGATGGCCTGATGGCCTTCCACATGCCCCGCGTACACGTTAAAGGCAGGGTTCTGTGTATTAACACATGTTTGTGTGGTGTATGTGTGGTTGTGAATTTAATGTTGGAGTGCTTGCGTGTCGAATTCTGAGCTGCGGTGGTGTGTGCAGGTCAGGTCAATGATGGCCTGATGTCCTTCCATATGCCTTGTGTACAAGTTAAAGGCAGAGTTTTGTGTGTGTGTGTCTGTGAGCGTGTTTTGTGTGTGGTAGGTGTGCAGGGTTGCAAGTGTGTACGTAAGTGTAGTTGTGTATGCGTGTGTACATGTGTATCAGGTCGAATGCGTCTTTCATGGAGAGGCAGAGAGGAGAGCAAACATGCGTCAAGAAGAAATCAATCACCTGCTGGGTACCTAACAAATGCATCTGAATTTAGCGTCAGTGCTTTTAGTTACAAACGTACATCTTTGCCACATACATTATTTGTATTGCGCATGCATGCGCGTACCAATTAACGTGCACCAAAGTAATTCATGAGCACCTAAGCAAATATCACTCTAATCCAATTGACAACACCCTACCCATTTCCACGTTTAATACACAGGATGTGCAACACGCCTCTTGGCCGAGGAATTAAAAGATGGGAAAACAATGAGAATGCAACCTGATTTTCATGTATAGACCGAAGTGCACACACACACACGCATACATACATACATACACACTCATACATACATACACACACATACATACAGAACACAAACATGCACACGCTGACTCAAACAAGGCACTCCCCACCTCAAGGTCGAACTTGAACTGTGTCCGTTCCATGTCTATGTTCGCCTTGCCACCCAAAAAGGACCCATCTAGGATCATGTGCGTGAACTGGTTCTTCTTTTTGGGGTGGACATCTTCTGCGTGAGTAAAAGTTGGACACAAGGTCTTAAAGTGGATGTAAGCCCGGCTGTTTGGTATGTGACGGCATGTTCGGCATGTAACGACACGTTAGGCGCAGACATGTTACGGCATGTGTGTTACGGCATGTGTGTTACGGCATGTGCGTTACGGCATGTTAGGCACAAACACACACAAACAAGCCGTATTGCCGCCGTCTAGCATATGACAAGCTACAAATTGTGGCATTAACGCCATAGGAGACAATCATGTTTATTGCAAAGAAAGTTGTGCAATAACTTAATGCAAAGAGGTATGGGCTGGGACGGGGGCTCACATATGACAAACATTGGCTGCTCACTAGCAGCAAGCTCTTACGTATTCTGGCCTTCTTCTTGCTGGCCCTTTTTTAGCCAGAGGGTCTGCTTACCCTTAGCAGGGTGCACATTTCATTCTACCTATTAAAACTCTTAGACTGCGAAACACAGTACGTAATCTGTTGGAGCATCTTGGTACGTAAGACGTAAGATATACAATCAAGCAGATGTATAACAGACCTGCGGGAGTCGTCTTGTCCAGGCAATTGTCGGCAGACACCCCAGGGGCAGACAAGTCCCCAGCTGTCAGGGTTGATGCTATGGCACACACATCTTCGTAGTAAACGTAATACCGCTTCTTGTCCTGGAGGGTGTAAACAATGAGCGATGTTTGTGTGTGTATGTGTGTGTGTGCGTGTATTTGTGTGTATGTTTGCGCGTGTGTGCATGTGTGTGTGTGCGCTTGTGCGCAATGCTCGCAACACATATAAGCGTCGAACCAAATGCTTGCATAATAGGCAGGAATGAAGCACAAGGTAATAGAAATGGAGAGATCTTGTTGTGCTGCTCAACTTGTGAGGGTGGAGGAATGATCGGTCAACACTGCTTAATACGTAGTCCAGCTGCAAGCTAGAAACAAGTTGACCAGTTCCCTGTCTGCAAGACATAACATGATTGCTACAATTATACAGATGCCAGTGTATGCGCACAGAAGGGCACTTAGGTATGCATATAGGTAGTATGCACACATGTGCATATGTATGTGTGTATGCGTGTGTGCATATGTATGTGTGCGTGCGCACAGTGAGGTATGTTATGCACATCAAAGGCATGTAGATGGCACGGTAAAATAAAATAGGTTTACCATCAATTACCGCTGCTCAATTAAATGAGCTGACATACCAATGAGCGGGATGAGGCATACAGATGAAACGGCTGCAATTTACGCACATCCTTTTTGCAGAAAAGGGGGAGGTTGACGCGTATCTCTTTTCTTAGTAGAGAAGAAACCACGCACGCAGCGAAAATCACTCCCCGAATTGATTACGGAAGACGCATTTATCTTCTTAGTTAATGTGGGGAGACTTGACACATATCTCTTTTCTTAGTTATGGTGGGAAAGGTTGACACATACCTCCCTCTCTTCTTAGTTAATGTGGAAAGTAGCCCTACTGCCTGCACAGCTTTTTCCTGTTTGTGCCACTCACATTATGCCACTTTTATTGTTTTTGTGCCATTATTTTTGTGCCACTCACATTGACTAGCGAAGAGGGCTGGTAGGTCATGCTGTCCTGATCAAGGCTTTTCTCAGCAAGGATGTGGCCACCCATCTCTGGGGGCAGGGAAAGGCCGATGCCCCTGCAAGCCAGAAAAAGATGGAGAGTTCAAGCACCACACACTCACACGGTAGGCCATTCTGTGCATCTGCATACACCATCCACGACATGAAGAAGAAAGAGCGAGGCAGTGAGTTTTGCTTCCCATACGTACTCGTGTATACCTACAACATAGAGCAACTCTGGTACCAAGTATTAATCAGCTCCTCCATGTCATATCTATGTACACCAATATATATTAGACATACTTTGTCACATAAATCAGAGGCGGGTGATACTTCAAGAAATGCTTTACACGTATGATAATGAATTGAAGCAAAGACGGATACGGAAGTTTAAACAAGGGTTCCCCGTACCTTATGTCACAATACCTTACATACTGTTACAAGAATCCAATGTTTTTGCCTGTCTTGCATGAATAGGTTTGGCCAGAAACGTATACCTGCATTGTATATGACCGTACGTATGGTGGTTTTCTTGCTAATAAAAACAACGTACGTACACTGTATATACCTATGAATGTATGGTTCTGGCCAACCCTATGCATTAACCCGCAGTGGTGATGGATGGATCAGGAAAAGGTGCACGGTACACATGCACAGGCATATTAGGCAGTACACAAATTAGGTGCACGGTACACATGCACAGGCATATTAGGTATTGAAACAGTCCTGGACATGACCCACAGGTCCTCAGGAGCAGGAGGTTCCACCATCCTGGCAAGATGTATGCACATCAGCATGCGCAAGCAATACACTGTGTGTGCTTGTGCTAGTTATGCCTAAAGGGAACTTGGTAATATAGGCGTGTGAAGCTTGGACCTGTTTCCATCCCCTCATAACGCTTGATTTCCAGATGAAACTTCAGCCACGTGTGCATTTTGTTCCCCTGCAACTGATAAACCCAAGCCACGTGTGCCTATGGCGTGTTCTACTTAGTTCCCCTGCGATTGACAAACCCAAGCCACGTGTGCATATGGCATGCCCCATTTTATCCCCCTGCAACTGGCAACCCAAGCCACGTGTGCTTATGGCGTGTTCCAATTTTTCCCCCTGCGATTGACAAACCCAAGCCACGTGTGCCTATGGCGTGTTCCACTTTGTTCTCCCGCAACTGGCGCCCTGTGTTGCAGTGAGCTGTGGGAGCACTGTGTGTGTTCACTTTTGGCAAAGCGTGCTTTAAATGGAAGACATGAAGGCCACAGAGCCAGCCAAGCTCTACAAAGCTACATTTGTCCAACTAACATAAGCTTGGTAATTGATTTGTACCAGTCAGCTTATGTAGTCAGCTTCGGACGCAAGCAAGAACAGCCTCCTCCACTTTTTACATAATTGCCAGGAGGCTCTCCCTACGGCACAAAGCACAAGGCATTTAAAACAAGGGGAGAGAGTGTAGGGTTGGCCAGAACAATACGGTGTATATACGGTGTTTTTGACAGGAATTGCATCAAATATGCGGTCATATACGGCGTATATCCACGGTTCTGGCCAACCCTACACACGTGCAAAAGTAGGTACAGGGCCTTCGTCGCACCCCCCTCCTACCTGCCGTGGGGGACAGAGTGCAGAAAGTACTCGCTGAATCCGCCGGGGCAGCAGCAGACGTCCATGAACTGGAACTTTCCTCCGGGGTGGTGCCGTGGATCACTGATGAAATTATCACATGCCCTTTCCACTTCCATCATGATGTACTTGTACCTGCAGGGAAGGAAGGACATGTTGGCATACCAGTCTTGGCAAGTCCCCAAGCAAAACCTGACAGAAGAGCAACCCTTTCCTCCAGGTGACGAATGCGACCCTTTCGCAGACTGATGGCCATTGGTTGGTATAGAGCGCTTTTGGGAACAAAGACCTAATGGGAGCAAAGAAAGCGCCCGCCCCTGGGGTAGATCTGATCATACTTCATTGCTCCATCATTTTGGGCTGATAAGAAAAGGCGCACCAGGTGGATGCTTTCTCTGCTTTCGACGGACACAGCATCAAAGTGCACCACTAAGATGCGTGCACCACTAGCATGTGAGCACATACCGCTCTTTCATGCTGTGTCGGCCCTCCTCAGTGGTCTTCCAGTCTTTGGTTGATTTATACTTCTTGTTCAGCTCAGCCCGGTCAACCTGTGCATTCCATATTAAACGAGATTTTGCTATGCGCCGTGTGTGTGTATGCGTGCGTGTGAGTATGTGTGCATGCTCATGCGCGCGTGCGTGTGTGTGAGTGAATGAGTATATATGTGTGTGATTGTGTTAATATGAGTGTGTGTGTGTGTGTGCACGCGTATATGCATGCATGTGTGCGTATGTGTTGTATGTGTGTATGTGTGTATGCGTGTGTATACGTGTGTAAGTTGTGTGATTGTTTGTATGTCTATGTGTATGAACGTGTGTGTAGGTGTGTGTGCAGGCGCACATGTGCGTGCATTTTTGTAGGTGTGTGTGTTTGTGTGTGTGTGTGTGTGCGTGTGCGTGTGCGTGAGCGTGTGCGTGTGCGTGTGCGTGTGCGTGCGTGTGTGTGTGTGTGTGTGTGTGTGTGTGTGTATGCCTGCGTGCTTGTGTGCGTGTGTGTGTGTGCGTGTGTGTGTGTGTGTGTGTGTGTGTGCGTGCATGCGTGCGTGCGTGCGTGCGTGCGTGCGTGCGTGTGTGTGTGTGTGTGTGTGTGTGTGTGTGTGTGTGTGTGTGTGTGTGTGTGTGTGTGTGTGTGTGTGTGTGTGTGTGAGA
>Ga0307974_1001483_pt1 | contig 16173 bp, 9 predicted proteins | sample OrgLakmetagen784_FD_201812 | JGI IMG/M metagenome (GOLD analysis project Ga0307974, IMG submission 201812) | Saline water microbial communities from Organic Lake, Antarctica - #784 | ecosystem: Environmental > Aquatic > Non-marine Saline and Alkaline > Saline | place: Antarctica: Organic Lake... | reverse complement strand
ACGCTTCTAACAGCCGGTTTCTCAAAAATTCTGGTGCATTGTCCATATGAAACCTGTGAAGTGACTAATAATTACATGCTTGGCACGCTAAAACCGAGGCTGCGATGGCACTTCCCTGATGATGCGTTGCTTAATGTACCACAAGCATGAACCACGGGTTATGTTTTCATAGCTCAAAATAGTTCACTCAGTGACGAGGGTCAAAAAGATTACTCATCGAATTGCAAATAAGAATCCGCGTCGCCTTAAAAACCCTGCTCGGGTGATAGACCGATAAGCATCGCATTGAGATATTCTCATGTCTTGGAGCAGATAGCCGGTCCACAGGAGTCATAGTCAGAGAGGTTTGGGCGGCCTTTCGTATGTTTTACCCTGATAATTATTCGACGATTTTGCACGAATGTTCGCTACCACACAGAGATGTCCGGCCAAAAGGCTTATCTTACGTCATAAGGACTACTTAAGCGGTCATCCCTCTGGTCTGGGATAAGGAAGCAGAGCCGCTGACAGTATCGGTAAGGAACCGGCGTCAGGGATACAAAAGGATTTGATTGAGTAATAAGGGAAGAAACATGCACTAGCCGAAAATCTGCTAGTTACTCGCGCCGGCACTGCAGGCGCGAGTTTTAATGACTATTACCTGCTGTGGCCAGGCTGACCGGCATCTGAACCTGTTGCTTTATTCGATAAAACGCCCGCAGGGAAAAGATGCCGCGACTATGAACACCCCTTGTCACTAACAACAATGACCCCGGTCCAGCTCAGGATCAAGAACCACTCGATTGCGACCCTCGGCTTTTGCCTGGCACAGCGTCTGAGATTACATTAACAACAATTTTTCCGACATGTTCGGCTCTTCCGAACCAGTCAATCGCTGCAGGTATATTGGCCAAGGAAAAGGGCCCGTCGATCACGCAGTCCAACGTGCCGGATTCAAACATCTGGCTGATCCTGTTCAGTCCCTTATTGGGTTTCAGACTGAGGATCTTCATCTGCTTGCCCGTCAGCCGCGCAATGACTGGCCCCACACAATACAACTGTAGCAAAGATGGCAGATGCCCGCGATATCCCGACCGACCCTAATGGAACTGGCCGGTGCCAATCAGGCACTGCGAGGCCGCCACGGCTATTCAAACCCCCAGCCGCATTTGCTGATTATCGACAGTTTTGAATACCTTGCACCGCTGGAAGGCTGGTTGCAGGACGAGTTTTTGCCTGCGCAGACCCCGGGCTTTCGCCTAATATTGGCCGGCCGCAGCAATCCGCACTGAAACCTGGGCCCAGTCAGCAGGTGGCCGCAAAACGACTTGCTTTGTCCTACTCCAACTACCGGCGTCGCCTGACCGAGGCTTTAAAGCTGGTGGCGTCAGAATGGTGGACTGAAGAGCTGAGATTGCGCGAAAGCTGAGCAGTATCTGAGTCATTGCGATCGATAGAATAAATTGAGAAAGAGTTCACATCTGTCAAACATTGTTTTAATACCTACCGTCGCCTGTTTCTTGAGTGCGCGACATCTATTCCCAAGGTAATGTGAGCATTACAGAACTAATAACTGCAGAGTGGACGGGTAGTTACTCGCAGGTCGTGGCTGCAACGATACAAACCACAGGTCGCTTCAATACCCCTGGGCCGTTCCAATGAGGCATTCCATCTTGTCTGAAAGGCAAAGGTGGGATTCCTGCACGGGCTTGATCTTTGGCAACCAGGGCTGAACCTGCTCCTTCCTAAACCCTCCTGCCTCTTCTTCCGATAGATTGACTTTTTAGCAACCGTGAGCATGCTAATATTCTGATTAGAAAGCATTTTATTCCATCAGATGGAACTAGATTCTGTTTTTGTAGACATTCCCAAAACGTTCCGGTATACCTGTGCTCGAACTGATTTCGAAAATATTCGAACTCAATAAATACAAAAACGAAGACCAGGGACGCACTATGTCAATCAACCTACGCACTCTACTGCTCGGCATTGCTCTGATATTGCTCGGCGGATTCCTCGCCAATCAAATTCAAACCGTCTCCGGTGAGGTAGACGTAAGCACTGTTCGATTTGCCGGTAACAACGGCATCATTACCCATGCAAAGCTCTATGTTCCCGAAGGCGTCACCAACGATAACCCGGCGCCCGGCATTGTGGCCATTCATGGCTACATCAATACCAACGAAACCCAATCCGGATTCGCCATTGAATTTGCGCGTCGCGGTTACGTCGTACTGGCGCCCGACCAGACCGGCCACGGCTATTCTGACCCGCCCGCCTTCGCCAATGGCTTTGGTGGTATGGATGCCCTGGCCTACATGCGCACACTGCCCTTTGTCGATACCGACAACATAGGCCTTGAAGGTCATTCGATGGGCGGTTGGTCTTCGCTTATCGCCGCCTCTGTCTATCCGGATGGCTATAAGTCCATGGTTATTGCAGGCTCGTCACCCGGCACCTTCGGAGCACCCGAGGGAACCGCAACCTGGCCGCGCAATCTGGCCGTTGTGTTCTCCCGGTTCGATGAGTTCTCTCAGTTAATGTGGGGCATTGAAGTTCCCGCCGACATTGTCGAAACCGACAAACTGAAAACCCTGTTCAACACCGATGAAACCATCGAGCGCGGTAAGGTGTATGGCGATATAGACGCAGGCACCGCTCGCGTTCTTTATCAACCGCCAGTCACCCACCCGGGCGATCATCTGTCGACTGTGGCTATCGGTCATGCCATCGACTGGTTTGACCGGACACTGGATGGTGGCGAACCGCTGCCGGTCTCGGATCAGATCTGGATCTGGAAGGAACTTGGCACCCTGCTGTCGCTGATCGGCATGGTCGTGCTTATTCCCAACGTCATTCGGGGGCTGGCACAAACGGCGCCATTCCGCTCGGCAATGGCGTCTCCAGTGGCACCAAAATCGCTCACCGGCGGTGGCTGGTGGATCGGAGCCTTTGTTTTCATGGCGCTGCCTGTGGTGACACTCTTCCCATTCAAAGGGTTAAGCGAAACCTGGGGCTGGGCGGCCAGCGCGTTGCTGCCACAGAACATCACCACCCAGGTCATGGTTTGGGCAATAGGCGTTGGACTGATCGCGTCGCTGTTGTTCGTAGCGTGGCATTTTCTGATAAACCGTAAGACAGGCGCGACCGCGTTGCACTATGGCCTGGTATCAAGCGATGGGTTTTCACCGGGTGCCATCCTGAGGTCACTCGGTCTGGCGCTCGCCGTGGTGGGTGTACTTTACTCATCCCTGTTGATCACCGCTTACTTGTTCGACACCGACTATCGCTTTTGGGTATTTGCAATGAAACCGCTCAGTGCGCTGCACTTGCGCATTGCGTTGAGCTATGTGATTCCCTTCTGCCTGTTTTTCACCGTCGTCGCGGTCCTGCTGCAGGGTCAGCTGCGCCAGAATGACTGGAGTTTCCGTCGGGAACTGTTCACTAACTGGGTGCTGCTGACGGGCGGCTATGTGGTACTGCTGGTAATTCAGTATATCCCGTTGTTAATGGGTGGCAGCTTGACCATCGCCTCTGAACCGCTGTGGACCATCATTGCGTTTCAGTTCCTGCCGCTGATGACCATCGCAGCGCTGGTCTTTACCGTCGCTTACCGGGCCACCGGTACGGTCTATACCGGCGCCTTCATCAACGGGATGCTGGTGACCGGTATTGTCGTCGCCAGCCAGGCCACTCACTACGCTTTCTGAGGGCTGCAAAGCCAAAGAGCCAGCCACCAGCCTCCGGGTTGGTAGCTGGCACCGACCACGAGTACACTGTCAGCGTTCTCAACACTGATACTAACGGCCCATGACAGCAAAAAACCCGACATTCTCCGGGCAGATCACCGCACTGGCACGTGGCCTCTCGATCCTGCGGTGTTTTTCCAAAGAAGCGCCCCAGCTCAGTAATGGCGATCTCGCCCGTCTCACAGGTCTGGCCAAGTCGACCGTATCACGTATGACCCACACCCTGACCGAGCAAGGCTATCTGATCACCAGCCCAAACAGCAGCCGTTATCGGCTGGGCCCTGGCGTTCTAGGGCTGGGCTTTCAGTACCTGGCTCAATCCGGCATTCAGACCTTTGCCGCACCCCACATGCAAGCACTGGCCGATGCCATCGGCTGCTCAATTGCGCTGGGCATTGCCGATCATGGCGATGTTATCTATCAGTATGTCGCAAACTGCGATAACCCCTACGGTTTGAGATTGTCTGCAGGTGCCAGACTCCCGCTAACGCAAACTGCCATAGGCAGAGTATTGATCGAAATGCATGCCCGGGAGGGACGACCACTCGACATTTCATTGGGTACCCAGGGACTGCCGCGTCAAAACGATGCAGATTTCGATCGACTCGGTGCCTGTTTGTCCATCGGGGAATGGAAGCCGGAAATACACGCCATTGCGGTACCGGTTTATCCCGTTCCGGGCGGCCCGATCATGGCCTTAAACTGCGGCGGCAGCGCCGTTACCCTGACACGATCTCGCCTCGAAAAAGAAATACTGCCAGCATTAAAAGCAACTGCCACGGCGATCGAAAAAGCGCTCAACGCCGCGCCCGGTATTAGCTAACTGGTTAGTTGTGCTGTGGCATCGGCCTGCCTGGAAGTTAAGTTGAAAAGCAGCGACTCCTTTCCAGAACTCGGATTGAACACCCATCTTAAAGATTGTGTCTAACTAGCCTTAACGCGGCAGCCCGGGCAAGGGCCACCACATTGGCCCCGGCTAGCCGGATTTACTCGTTGAGAGTGGCCATCACAAGGTCATACAGTTCACGACCGGGTAGTCCCTGATCGGCCATCTGCCGCATCCAGGCTTCGGCAGTCGGCTCGGCTACCCGGGCTCGCAAACGCGCCAATGCTTCCGGGGTAAAGGTTACCCGCTCTATGCCCCTGGCATCGAGAGTCGGACCCCATTCGTCCAGCGTATCCTGACCGTAGAAAGCAATATAGTAGGCCAACGCCCCGGGAACGGATGAAGCCAGTGCCCTTAGGTGGTCGGCAGACAGCCGTCTCTGTGCGTCGATGTTGACGACAACCGGGCAGTTGACGGTGCCGGGGTTCAGGTTGGTGGTCCACCAGTCCGCCGATTCGACCGTGCCGAACGCCATATGCGCATGGGGTGCGAAAGAAGCACCTTGGATCGACCCCGATTCAATCGCTTGTCGGACTTCAGTAGCTGGCATCGAGTCAGGCACGGCACCCAACATGGCCAGAGCATTACCGATACCGCCAGTAGCGCGTACCTTAAATCCTGCAAAGTCGTCCAGGCTTTCGGGAGCCTGACCTACGCCTATTATGTTGTATTGTGGCAAGGGAGAAGGCATTAGAATCATGGCGTTCCAGCGTTTCATATCCCTAACGACGGCCGGGTGTTGATACAACGCCATGGATACCTTCACTTCCTGAGACAGATTCCCGACACCGAGAAAGGGCAGCTCCAGAACCGTGAGCGTCGGATTTTTCTCGGGATGATAGCCAGCACAGATCTGCGCCATCTCAAAATCACCCGCATCAATACCGTCCAGGTTTTCCGTGTTTTTTGCGAGCCCACCATAAGAAAGGTTAAGCGTAAATTCACCGTTGGTTTTTTCAGCAATCAATTCGGCAAGTTTCTCTACATGCTCGGTAAACGCCCGACGTTGCCCCCACAGGGATACTTGCCATTCAGTGGCGGCATGCACGGTGCCAGAAAACAGAGTGACACATAGAGCAGCGACCAGACCATTAGATCGGACTGTAGAAACCATAGTGAGTTACCTTTTTGTTGTTATTAAATAAAGCGTTCATGGTGATGAACGCTCCCAAAATAACAGCAATGGTTAGGCCAACGTGACACAGTGCAGAAACACCCGCTTGCAGAGCTTAAGAGAACCTATGTGGCGAAATTCCGCTTGTTCCAGCTTCATTGATGAGCAATATATTGCCTATTGGCAAGTGGGGCTGGGTTTTGGCTGGGAGTTGGGTTGAGTGGTTGGTTATGCTGCCCAAGGTCCTTCGACAGGCTCAGGACGAACGGGGGGTCGGTTCGGTGGTTTGGTTTGCTTTCTGTCGCGCACGGGGTGCCCTCCTACAGGGCTCTAGCCGGGAATGGTTTTTTGGTGTGTTTTGTGTGTTGCCGGAATGCGCACAAAAGATCAGGCACCGGCCGGTATCGGGTTTCGCAGCAGGCAGGGATGCCTGCGGTAGGGCTTGGGGGCAGGAGGCCCCTGCAAGACCGGGCGAAAGTCGGTGGCGGCTGGGGCCGGGTTGTGGCTCGGAGTTGGGTTATGCGGTTGGTTATGATCCCCAAGGTCTTTTGACAGGCTCAGGACGAACGGGTGGGTCGGTTCGGTGGTTGGTTATGCTGCCCAAGGTCCTTCGACAGGCTCAGGACGAACGGGGGTTGGGGTAAGAGCCGCCGACCAGAATGCCCATACCCCGTTCTCGTGGTATTGTGTGGGAAACACCGTGATTCAAACAGGTAAACCGATCATCCAACAGGTACTTATGAAACGCACCGTACTGATCCTTGAAGACACGCCCGATATCGCAGAGCTGGTGCGCATGCACCTTGAGGATCTGGATTGCACGGTGCTGGTTGAGCCTCGCGGCGATACGGGTCTTGCTCGTTTTCGCGAAGGCGGGATCGACCTGGTGATACTGGACCTGATGCTGCCGGGTTTGGATGGTCTGTCAGTCTGCCGGGAAATCCGAACTCTGCCGGGATACACGCCGGTATTGATGTTAACGGCACGCAGTTCGGAGCTGGACCGCGTGTTGGGGCTGGAAATGGGTGCGGATGATTACCTGACCAAACCCTTCAGCGTGGCCGAGCTGACCGCCCGGGTCAAAGCCCTGTTCAGGCGTGTCGATGCCCTGTCGCAAACGGCAGTAAAGCCAGACAACAAAATCCTGATCTGCGATCAGCTTCGGCTCGACCCCTCTAAACGCCGGGTCTGGATCGCCGATGCAGAGGTTGAGCTGACGGCGCGTGAATTCGAATTACTGTTCCATTTTGCCAGCCATCCGGGCCAGGTGTTCAGCCGCCTGCAACTGCTCGATTCCGTGTGGGGTTACAATCATGAAGGCTATGAACACACCGTCAATACGCACATCAACCGGTTGCGTGGCAAGATCGAAAAAGACCTCAATAACCCTCACTATATTCAGACAGTATGGGGTGTCGGCTATCGTTTCAGAGAGTGAGTGAATAAATTATGACAATGCGCAGCCTGTATGCCCGCCTATCCCTCGGCCTTTCTGTGCTACTGGTTGCTGTGGGCGTGGTGTACGTCTCTATAAGCCTCGTTGCACTGCGCAGCTACCAGGCATCGGTCAATCAGGAGTTGAACCGTAATCTGGCCAGCAATCTGGTCTCAGACCGCAATCTGGTCGATAACGGTGAAGTAAACTTTGATGAACTGAACGAACTCTTTTCGCTGTACATGTCAATTAACCCAAGCATCGAGATTTATCTGATTGATACCGATGGCGGCATCCTCTCCTATTCGGCCGATCCCGCAAAAATCAAACGAAACAGTGTTGCCATGGCACCCATCCGCAAACTGCTGGCAAACAGTGAATCCTACCCTCTGCTGGGTGATGACCCTCGCAGTCATGATCGACAGAAGGTGTTTTCTGTCACACCGGTGCCTTCAGCCAATAATGTGGAAGGTTATCTCTATGTTGTGCTTCGGGGCGAGGAGTACGACTCCGCCGAACTGATGGCCCGAGAGAGCCAGTTCTTTGTCACCAGCACATGGGCGGTCGCCATCAGTCTCGCCATTGGCTTGCTGGCCGGATTGGCTGTGTTTCATCTACTGACACGCCGCCTGACACGGCTGGCAAATACCGTCGAACACTTTCAGAACCAGCTAGCGCCCGACGGGCCCCCGGCATCAAACGTATCGGGTGATGAGATAGACACCCTGGCTTCAACCTTTGAGCGCATGTCAACACGGATCACGCTGCAACTCGAACAACTGCAGGAGAAAGATGCACTGCGGCGTCAACTGGTTGCGCAGGTATCACATGATCTGCGCACACCGCTGGCATCCTTGCAGGGCTATATCGAAAGCCTACTGATAAAACGCCACAGCCTGAGTGATGAAGAGCAAGCACGCTTCCTGACCATCGCCTTGAACGAATCCCGCCGACTCGGAAGACTGCTCGATGAACTGTTTGAGCTGGCTGCGCTGGAAGCCAGTGAAAAACAACCAGTTCCGGAGCCCTTCTCGCTACCCGAACTGATCCATGATGTGGTTCAGAAGCACCAGCCCGTTGCTACAACACGAAAACTCGAGCTGCTCATTGATGGCGACCTGTCATTGCCCCTGGCTTATGCAGATCTGGGCATGACAGAGAGAGTACTCGACAACCTGATCGGTAATGCCCTGGACCATACGCCCGAAGACGGCCGCATCAAATTGACACTCGCACAGGAGGACCAGCAGGTGACTGTCACGGTTCACGACAGCGGACCGGGCATCGACCCGGCAGACCTGCCTTATATCTTTGATGCTTTCCACCGGGGTACGTCCGGGCGCAGCGCTAACCATGCCGGGCTTGGGCTCGCCATTGCCAAGCGCATCATGATGCTGCAGCAGGGAAGCATCAGCGCCAGCAACCACATCGAACAGGGTGCGATGTTCGTCATTAGCTTGCCGCTAGATGCCACGTTAATGGTTCATTCAAACACCAATTCTTAATCGTGATACTTTTGTTATAAACAACAGACTCCCTTGTGAACCTTTACCGGCAGACTGTCTCTCGTGGCAATCAAAAACCACTTTTTATCTGTCTAACAGGTTGTTGAAAAAGGCTTCCTGCCTTTTCCAAAACACGCAAAGCAAAAAGTGTAATTTTTACTTTTCTTACGAAATCAACGACTTACCAGTCACCGATTTCGCCAGAACATCCATGTCCTGGTTGCAGGCGCTGAAATTCTGCGAATTTCAACAGCCTGCAAAGGCTTACGAGGTACACAGTATGAAACAGTCAATTCTCTATTCCAGCTTGCTGATCGCACTCACCGCTATCGGTGTTCAGGTGACAGCCAGCAATCATTCCGGCCAGACCAGCCAGTATGCACCGGATGACGCCTCTCTTGCGGTGGCCACCTTCGCTGGCGGCTGCTTCTGGTGTGTTGAGTCCGGCTTCGAAGCGCTACCCGGTGTCATTGAGGCGGTGTCGGGCTTCTCGGGTGGCTCGGAAATGAACCCAAGCTACAAAGAAGTATCCGGCGGTCAAACGAGCCATACCGAAGCGGTTCAGGTCTATTACGACCCGGATGTGATCACTTACGAAGGGCTGCTGCAAGGCTTGTGGCGCATGATGGACCCAACCGATGCCAACGGCCAGTTTGTCGACCGCGGCGCCCAGTATCGCCCGGGTATCTTTTACCATACAGCGGAACAACAGTCGCTGGCCGAAGCGGCGAAGCAGTCGCTGATCGAGGAAGATCGCTACGAAAACCCGGTCATCATTGAAATAGAAGCCTTTCAGGCCTTTTATGATGCCGAGGAGTATCATCAGGACTACCACGTAAAAAAACCGATTCGTTATAAGTTTTACACCCACAACTCAGGTCGCTATCAGTTCATCGATGCTGTTTGGGGTGAAGACCGGAACATCGATTACGGCCAGTTTCGCCCTATGGAAATGAATGACATGAACGAAATGGATGACATGAGTGACATGAGTGACATGGACATCAGTGCCAGCCCGGGTTTCAACGCAAGCACCTTTACCAAGCCGGACGAACAAACGCTCGAACAAACACTGACTGACGTCCAGTTCAAAGTGACTCAGAAAGATGGCACTGAGCGCGCATTCAACAACCCCTATTGGGATGACAAACGCGAAGGGCTTTATGTCGATATCGTCTCTGGTGAACCGCTGTTTTCATCACGCGACAAATACAAGTCCGGCACCGGCTGGCCGAGTTTCAGCCAACCGATCTTGGCGGACACGGTGGTAGAACATGAAGACAGAGGGCTGTTCTCAGTAAGAACCGAGATACGCAGCCGTTATGCAGACTCCCACCTTGGCCACGTGTTCAGTGACGGCCCACAACCAACCGGCCTGCGTTACTGCATGAACTCTGCTGCGCTGCGTTTCATTCCAAAAGATGATTTGGAGGCCGCAGGTTATGGCGACTACCTGGAGCTGATAGGGCCGCCCATTTCCTGATAACTAAATAGCCGGGTAACTGCCCGGCTCCTTATTCTGTGAATATGTTCACTTTTAGCAGGGTGTTAGTACTTTCTTAAAGACTCTTTAAACCAACCACCATAGTGTTCTATCGTCTTTCATGTGTTTGATGCTGCATTTAATTCAAAGCCGACTGTGCAGTCGGTAACTGCTTTTACCGTTCTTTTTCGCAACATACATTGCCCTATCAGCCTTGCTGATTAAGGTTTCTATATCTTTGCCATCTCTTGGATACAAAGCAATACCGATGCTAGCGCCTACACTTGTGGGCCCTTTATCGAAATAAAATGGATTTGAAATACTCTCGATTATATTTAAGGCAACATTCTCTGCGTCTTTGGCCGAGGTATTGCCACCTAATTGAATTATAAATTCGTCGCCGCCAAAACGGGCGATAGCATCTGAATCTCGAATACAGATCCTTATTAATTGACTGATATGTTGGAGCAAATCATCTCCAGCTTTATGGCCAAAGGAGTCGTTGATGGCCTTAAATCCATCAATATCAATGAACAGAATGGCATTCTCTTCTTTATTTCTGAAAGCTCTGGCGATCATCGAGAGACTTAATAGTTTAAATAGTCTCATATTAGCTAACCCTGTTAGTCCATCGTGCATTGAATCTTTATAGAACAGATCCCTTTGCTCATGCACCAGCCCAATCAATAGATTTGCAATGATAGACATAGAAAACATGACCTGTAACTCCAACACGCCATAATGAGAATATCCAAAAATAACATATATTATGAGTGTGAAAATATTACCGATGAAAGCATACATTAACCCTATACTCAGACCCCATTTAACAGAGGTCCAAATAATTGGAATTACAATAAAATAGTAGTAATTCGAAAAATCCTCATTGAATCTGCCCATAGAAATAACCAGAAACGACAAAAAAAGAAGAAGAATTAATGCGGTAATTTTATCGGGTTTCAAAATATTTTGTTTAATATCTGAACCCAAACTACGCCATCCAATAGATTTAAAATAAATATAAAATACAAAAATAGGAAGAGCCATCAACGCACCTGTCAAATTCCCTACAAAGAATGAAGCTACAGAATTTATGCGTTCTAGACTGAACAGGCTATTCAACTCAAGTGACTTGAAAATAAAAATAGCCGACGAGAATAAGGCAGTTGCTATTGACGTCAATATGAAGAAATGGAAAAATCTTGTATCAAGAACTTGCTCTTTGAACGTCTTTTTTCTTAATAACAACCCAGCTGTACCATATATAAAAAATTGCCTCAGATCTGGTGCTAGCATGTCGAGGCCGTAATTCAAAACATCTCGTTGAGGCAGGCCACCAATGATAATTGCTATAAAATATACCGGGAGATATTTTGCACCGAACAGATAAATCAGGAGCATCGCAAAACCGGATGGCGGGTAAAACACACTAACGTTTTCGGCTACTTCATAAAGGTAAGCTACCTGGTTTAAGACCCAAAAGGAAAGTACAAAAAAAATTGAATTAAGAAAGTATTGATTCGATAGAATACTGCTAAAAAGAGGGCGGGAGCTTTTTAATGAATCAGTCATTTTACTATACTCAGCTCTAAAATAGAGAAAATCTTAAAGTCCGCATCTTCTTAACTGCTTCCTCTATGTAGGAACTGCATGTACACAATACCGCCAATGTATACTCCCACCAAAAAACTCTGACCAGGAAAATGACTTTCACCTCAGTCCTTCATCGACTTCATCATTGGCTCTGCATTTCAGTTAGCAATGCTGTTACTCCTGGCGCTGCGAAACGGTGAAAATTATCCCAAAATATCGGCTGACTGAATCGCCACGGCCTGACACAGACTTGCTTCGTTAACTTTCGTAACTACCAAAAGGTTGTTGAAAAAGACTTTCTGCCTTTTCCGAAACATGAAATGTCGGACCATCTGCTCTGGCAACTTGCGGCCGACATTTTACGAATGTTAACAGCCTGCTCAGAATGTCTTTATGTTTAAGCTTAAGCCTGTCACTCAAAAATCAGGTTGGCAAGCACTTTTCTGCCAGAAGTGTCGTTCGTGTCCGCCCATATACAAAGCACTCATACAATCAAAACGCACCAGGCTCCGCCCGCACCAGCTATCGCAATATCACCGTTCATGACTATCAAGCAGTGGCTGTGGCAACTTAAAAAAAGCCCTCGCTCAGAAGTTCTCTGACTCGGTGATTCTCGGCCACCAACTGAGCATGACCCTCGAACACAACAGCTGGGGCAGGGTAGGCAGATGTGGACAGCTAACGTTCTTTGGCCCAGCTGTTTCGGGCCAGGTGCATGGCCCGGTTGACTTCATCGGTTGGAATATCGTCCCGCTCACCCTTTTCAATCGGGTCGTAGTGAAACACATACAGTCTCGACACAAACTCAGCCACCGGTAAAGAGGCTTCACCGAAGAGCTCGCCGTGGCCCTGGGTCGAGGTGATAATCCCTTGACCCCAGTTTTGCCCGCTGTCGTTATTGGGGTTGAAAAAATAGACACGCATGATCTCATCCGGGTCCAGTGCAAGCCGCTGAATAGTAATGGCATGCCAGCCGAGAAAGCGCGTGGCGCTGTCGGTCACGGCAATACCGGCCGGTTGTGGGTTAATAACCGGAATATTGCCGTTGTAAATCGGGTGATAAGCGGCATAAAAGTCGCGAATAAAGCCTTCGAAATCTTTCAGTCTACCCGTGAATACGTCTACGGCGATGCGAAAGCCGTGGCCCACATGATCGCCATGGAATTCGGAGTTGACCCATTTGTGAGGGTCTTCTCCGCGCCCGATACTGCGGCGGCCCATCTCAAAGTAGATTCGATCCAGGTGCGGCACCGTCAGCAATGAGACCGCATCCACATCCACCGGAGGCTCGCTGGCAAGGCCGGCGCCCAGGTCCCGCGAAGAAATACTGTTGCCTTCAAAGCGCATCACGATTTCATCGTCGCGCGCCGCCCAGGCAAGGATCCGAAGCAGTTCCGCCGGCATGTTGTAAGCCCACATGGACAGCGCACGGGTCGACTGGCAGGTGGGGTAGTTCCCCTGACCCACCCCCAGCGGACGACCGAGCACATTGAGTACATCAGCAAGCAGAAAGCATTCCGGCGAATGGCTGCGCCCAAAGACGGCCACAATCTTTTCGGCTGCGGCCTCGCACAGCGACAGTCGAATTTGTCGCCACAAGGACGGCGCCACCGGAGGCGCATAGAGAATACCCCGCTCGAGCATCATGGCCAGGCCATAGGCACACTGGCTGGTCTCGGGAAACAGGGCCTCATCGATCAGGGTGTGAATCAATGCCGGGTAGCAGTGAAAAGCGTCGGCACCTGTATGGCTCAGGCCCAAAGCCGTGGGAATCAGCTCATTCCAGCGACTACGCAGGTAACGAATAAACCCCGGCATGTAGGACGAGACCAGGCCGGTACTGTGCATGGCCTGGGCAAAGCCGATAGCCTCCCGCAGCAGGGTTGCATCGTCCATCTCTACCATTCGTTCAGCGTAGACATCGAAGCCGGGATCTTCGCGGCAACCCTCGGTAGGACTGAACACCGCATGGATCAGTTGCAGCGCGTCGTCGCCGACTTCGCCACCGAGCGCATCCGGTTTTTCCAGGCAGACCGCGATCTGGGTCACCATCTGTTTGACGCCATCCACCTGAACCGGTCGCTGTGCCAGAATCCGCCAGACTTCAGCCACCAAATGCTCCAGAAGGTTCTCATATCCCAGGTGTCGGAGCAGATAGTGATACAAACCCTGAACGGCGTAGCCGAGCCTATCTGGCCGCAGTCGATCGCTCTCCTGGAGATCACTGACCACCAGATCGAGATTCATCGCTAACACCTGGGCAAGAAAGTGATGGGCGTGTTCCGCAGAGATGGAAGGATGGATGTAGTCGCCTTTGACCACCGCCAGAAGCCGAATTTGACTCAGGCTTTCAACCAGGGTTGCGGCCGGCTCGCCATGGCGTATTGTGCGCAAGGCCAATGAGGGCACCAGCGTCTGGGGATAATCCCAATCGCTACCAGCAAAAAATCCCGCCGCCTCGATCGCCGGCACGCGCTCGTAGAGCGCCTCCAGGCCTTCGGCATTGAACATCAGGGCCAGTGCCGCGTCGATTACCTCGAATACGGGCGAGACGCCTGCAGTGGCATTGAGTTCGCCAAGGCGGTTGATGGCCGCGTCGAGTTGCTTCACAAGCTCCAGTGACGCGCCGTTATGCTGAGTCGTGATTTTGTCTGTAGCTTTGCTCATGCGGCATTATCCTCTGACTAATACTGGAACATGTCAACCTGGCTCTGCAAAGCCTGGGGGTGCCAGCAGAGGGGGTGCTTTTTAAGTCCCAGTGCATCTTATGTCCCAGTGCGCTGATCGGTTCAGCTGGAAGCTATTTCTGCGGTGGCCGCCAATAGCCACTGCTTCTGTTTATCAGCGTGCATTAGACCGGCATACTCTGGACCGGCGTAGTCTGGACAGGTGTCGATCGGACGCTGTACACCGGCCCTAGTTTTAGCTCTGTACAGGCCAGCCAATTCGACTGTGGTTGTTATTGGTTAGGGCGGTCAATCATTGGAGGCGGATCAACCAACAAGACCAAGCTGTCAGGTAACTGTTGATCTGACACCGACAGATGATCACCGACTGGACTGCCTCGACAGCCGCAGCCAGGATGACATCCGAGCGATGCTGCTTGATCCGGCCCTAATAAGAATGTATATAGTCAATGCCATCATCGAACGAGGAAACAGTATGAAAATAGTACGAGTTCAGGACATTATAGGCACCGAACGCGAAGTAACCGGCCCGGGCTGGACCAGCCGCCGGATGTTGCTGAAGAAAGACGGCATGGGGTTTTCTTTCCATGAAACCATTATCCCGGCAGGCGCAGAACTTAATTTGTGGTACAAGCATCATCTTGAAGCCGTTTACTGCGTGGCCGGCAACGGTAGCATCTACGACAAGACCACCGGTGAAACTCATGAAATTACTGACGGCACCTTGTACGCGCTGGACAAGCACGATCCGCATACTCTGCGGGGCGGCACCGAAGACATGCGCCTGATCTGTTCGTTCAACCCACCGGTTACCGGCCAGGAAGTGCATGACGAAGATGGCGCTTACCTGCCGGATACCAGCGGGGACTAAGCCAGAGCCAGGTTAACACCAGGCCGACTAAAATACCGCCACCGAAGGCTTCGCTGCTTCCGGTGGCGGTTTTTTTGGCCACAACTTTTTGGCCACAACAAGGTGGGTATCCATCTCAATGGCTGCTGTGCGGTCAGTACCTGATCAAAGCTGTAGCAGGTTGTTGAAAAAGGCAGGGAGCCTTTTTCAACAACCTGCTAACGGTTTCTGCGAGAACTTATGGAGGGAAAGCCTCCCCCGTGAAAGGGGGGAGTATCCGGAAATATTATTCCAGGGAATCAATGTCGTCCCATTCGTAAAGCGCAGACTGGCCACCATTAACCGACACTTCAATACCATTGGCTACAACGGTATAGGTAATGGATGTACCGCCGCCACCTTCCATAATAACCTTGCCGGATGTTGGGCGAGTATTGTTGATATTCATGACGATTGGATTGATTGTCCGCACATCAACAAAACCATCACCTGCCTCTTCGATTTCAAAGGACCCTGAATAGCTGTAGCTGGCAGTCGGGTCATCAAATGAAAGGGAAGCTTCAAAATCTATCTCGAAGGAGGACTTCTCTCCATTAATGTCCAAAACAAAGGAGAATTCATCGACGTCGTATGCCATATTGAAGGTATCGAACTGGCCTGGGTTTCCGTCTACATACCCGGTCCAGTTAAGACTTGCGGACATTTCACCGTCGATTGTCATTAAAAAGCTGAAGTTTTCGTCACTGCTTTCGAAAGTGCAGCTATCGTAGATAGCTTCGAACGATGCGCTTCCGCTTGCCGGGAGCGGCTCACTATCTACATCGGCGGTATTGGCAGTAACCGACGCGGACCCAGTATCACAGGCAATGGTTCCTGGATGCGTGCGATAATA
>Ga0307974_1001474_pt1 | contig 16217 bp, 24 predicted proteins | sample OrgLakmetagen784_FD_201812 | JGI IMG/M metagenome (GOLD analysis project Ga0307974, IMG submission 201812) | Saline water microbial communities from Organic Lake, Antarctica - #784 | ecosystem: Environmental > Aquatic > Non-marine Saline and Alkaline > Saline | place: Antarctica: Organic Lake... | reverse complement strand
GAAAACTGGGGCAAGGGCAAGAACTCACACATGTACATGCATTCATGATGCAAATTCACACATGCACGCACAAACACACACACAGGTACGACCAGCTCTCTCCCTCTATGGTTGAGCGAGGAGATTGGGGCAAGGGAGACGATCGGCGTATGCTGACAGCTCTATACGATGGGGGTTATGAAGTTGAATGGGACGTGCCTTGGGGGAGCTTGGTGGAGGGGCGCTCAGAGCAGGTGTGTGTGTTTGTGTGTGTGTGTGTGTGCGTGTGAGCGCGCTGTCGTGCGTCAATGTTGTGTTTATAGTTGTGCATGTATGCGTGTCATGGTAAACACTGTGTATTTGTGGAGTATAAGTGGGGGGAATTCGCTTGAGTGTATGCATACACCGCATCTGTGTGTGTTCGTGGGTGTGTGCGTATCTTTCATGTGTGTATGTGTTTGTGCGTATACTTTCGTGTGTGTGTATGCAAATGTTCTCATTTGCGGGTAAATGGGCAGGTGCACAGTCATATGTGGGCACAGTGTGTAGGATAATACAAATGCTGTACGGGCACGGGGCTGTGAACGTTGTTCAAGAGGTGTTTTATGTCTGTAAGCATGAGATGGCACGAGGCTTCATCAAACTGTGGATGACGCTCAAGAGGTGTTTTGTGTCAAGGGGTCTTTAGTGTCCGTAAGACGTGGGATGGTGCGAGGCTTCATCAGACTGCGTATGTTGCTTAAGAGGTGTTATGTGTCCGTAAGACGTGGGATGACGCGAGGCTCCATCAAACTGTGCATGTTGCTCAAGGGGTGTTTAGTGTCCGTAAGACGTGGGATGGCGCGAGGCTTCATCAAACTGTGCATGTTGCACAAGGGGTGTTTAGTGTCCGTAAGACGTGGGATGACGCGAGGCTTCATCAGACTGCGTATGTTGCTCAAGGGGTGTTTAGTGTCTGTAAGATGTGGGGGAGAATGCAAGGCTTCATCAAACTGTGTATGTCGCACAAGGGGTGTTTTGTGTTCGCAAGACGTGGGATGGTGCGAGGCTCCATCAAGGGCGCGGTGCACTCAGTTTTGTGGTGTGTGTGCTTTGAAAGCCATAACCTGTGGCAGCACAGTTGTGTGTGTGTGTGTGTGTGTGTGTGTGTGTGTGTGTGTGTGTGTGTGTGAGGTCAGACACAAATTGTCAGACACAAAATGCAGCATCGCACACATGCATCCATTCATGTTCAAACACTAACACTCAGACATATAAAAAACACACACACACACGTACACATACGCACGCACGCACACACTGCCACCACCAGGCCATCAAGAGGCGGTGGCTTCTGATGCTCAAAGCCGTGAGCAACTACAGAGACATGGAGTTTGTGGAGGTGAGTGCCGCAGTGTGAATTTTTATAAAGGTGCATGCAAAGCATTGACACTGGTGCCTGAAGGGTTAAAATTTTGCAAACACGTGCACAAGACACACACACATACACACACGCACAAACACACAGCACACACACACACACATACACGCACACGCGCACACTTGTAATCATTTGTATCAAGGGTCCAGAGTTGTAAGGGTCCAGAAAAATAATTGGTTTAACGAGAATTATTTACAAAGTGTGTCCACAGGTAGGTAGGTGTGTGTGTGTGTTTGTGTGTGTGTGTGTGTGTGTGTGTGCTTGCGCTTCCTACCAGGCGCTTCTTGTGTTCTGATGTTTGTTTGTACATGTGTGTGCTTGCGCTTCCCACCAGGTGGTGGACTACTTGGTGCACCGGTTCATCAAAAAAAGTGAGGAGGGAGAGGTGGAGGAGGAGGGGGGCAGTGAAGGGAGCCAGCAGCAGGATGAGGATGAGGAGGAAGAGGAGGGGGCGAAGACGAGTCAGCGCGGCCAAGATGGTGGACGAGATGCAGCTGTGCACGATGGTGCCCATAGGGGTATGGAAAGGGAAAGGGAGCGGCAGCAAGAGGGGAGGCAGCAGCAGGGGGTTGCAGAGGTAGATGGTAGTAATGTCGAGCGGTTGAGCAAAAGGGACAGGAAGCGGGTGAGGCACCGGATGAGAGAGCAGCAAGAGAAGGAGGAGCAGCAGCAGGGGGTTGCTGAGGTAGATGGTAGTAATGTCGAGCGGTTGAGCAAAAGGGACAGGAAGCGGGTGAGGCACCAGATGAGAGAGCATCAAGAGAAGGAGGAGCAGCAGCAGGAGCAGCAGCAGCAGCAGCAGGAGATTGGAGGTGGCACTGATGAGCAGTTGAGCAAGAAGGAGAGGAAGCAGCGAAAGAGGGAGAAGCAAGAGAAGGAAGAGCACCAGAAGCAACAGCAAAAGGAGGAGCAGCGGCAGGAGGAGGATCAAGGGAAGCAACGGCATAAAGAGGAAAAGGAGCAGGAAAAAAGGCAACGTCAGGGAGAAGAACAAGAGCAGCAGCAGCAGCAGCAGCAGCAGCAGCAGGAGCAGGAGCAGCAGCAGGAGCAGCAAGATGAGGAGCAGCGGCAGAATAAAGAGGAAAGGAAGCGGGCAAAGAGGCAACGCCGTGAGGAAGAGCAGCAGCAGCAGCAGCAGCAGCAGCAGCAGCAAAAACAGCGAGAGGAGGAGGAGCAACAGCGGGATAAAGAGAAAAGGAAGCGGGCAAAGAGGCAACACCGTGAGGAAGAGCAGCAGCAGCAGCAGCAGCAGCAGCAAAAGCAGCGAGAGGAGGAGGAGCAACAGCGGGATAAAGAGAAAAGGAAGCGGGCAAAGAGGCAACACCGTGAGGAAGAACAGCAGCAGCAGCAGCAGCAAAAGCAGCGAGAGGAGGAGGAGCAACAGCGGGATAAAGAGGCAAGGAAGCAGGCAAAGAGGCGACGTCATGAGGAAGAGCAACAGCAGCAGCAGCAGCAAGAAGACGGAGGGGGGGAGGGCATACAGGCGAGAGAAATAGGAATGCATGCTAGTATTGGTGTGCATGTGCAGGCGGAAGATGGGGGAGGTGGCCACCCAAAAAAGAGGAGGAAGAAGAGCAAAGAGGGGGCTGAAGGGGGGAATTTGGTAGCAGGTCCCTTACAAGAGCAGCTTGATGATAAAGGTGGGGACCAGGAACAGCATAGAAAGAAGAAGAAAAGGGAGAGATATGGTCGGGGGGCGAAATAGAAGAGAGCAGCTTGATGATAAAGGTGGGGATCAGGAACAGCATAGAAAGAAAAAGAAAAGGGAGAGAGATGGTCGAGGGGCAAAGTAGAAGACTTGTGTCAAGCCACATCAACGGGCTTCGCCGCTGGGGTGTGGCAGACAGATATACTCAAATTTAAATGTTGTTTCCTTTGAAGTTGCTCAAAAACTATGTTCAAGAGACTCACTTGCTTGTTTACGCCCCTGCTGCAGCGTTGTGGCGAACATAGTGGTGTAGGTCAATGACATTGACACAAAGCTTCATCAGGTTGCCCATAGGAACTTACAGAAAATGACTTTGTAAGCTGTTTTGTTGATGCGACAGACTACTAGCACTAGTTGTGAGCTGTGGGGCTAGATAGCAATTTGATGAACTTGTGTATGGACCAGCAGATGGTAATCTAGTTTAGTTTGGATTACAAAGGCCTCCAGCCTGGCATGGCTGCTCAACCTATAGGTCCCAACAAATAAATCAATCAAAAAGATCGACAGCTGCACTAATAAATTTCTGAGATGTTGAAAAACAAAACCTTTGATATCACCTTCAGAAATATTATCAAATAATTGGATGAACTGGTGCCGTAAATGTTCGGTACCAATACATGAAAAAATATGTGTTTCTCATCTTGAATAAAATCCCCGTTTTCACACGAATTGCAAACACGTGCACTCCTGTCCGGACTCCTGCCATATAAACCAGTTTCACACTTCAACCCATGTCCTCCAATCCTGAACCGAGCTACATTCCTCATGACATTTTTGCTCAGAGCCAACTTCAAATACTCCGGCAAGACAAATGGTGCACGTGCATCAGAAAATGGTCTCTTAGGCAAAGCAAACCAGTTGTGATAAGCCACAGACTTTTTTAAACAAGAGCAAGGACCTTGACCATGTGCCTCTATCCAGACTGCCTGATGCCTGAACCTCAAGTCTATGCGCAAATTAGCAAGTCCCTTCAATCGTGTCCTTTCAATTCTCTTCAATCGTCCTACTCTTCAATCGTGTATGAAAGGTGTCCTTCTCTTCAATGACTTAAAATAAGGGCGCTCATGATTGAGACGTGACCCCCCTCTCTCACTCGCTAATCCTGATGTAAACAGTTATTTTCCATTTCTGGCAAGGGGAGGAGGGAGCTGTCAATCTCCGTCTTGGCTCACATTCCGTAGACGAGCCTGCAAGCATAATAGGTCAATCACACATTGCTTTCCGAGCGAGGAACACGGAACGACGGACAGAGGAACGCTAGGTGGAATGTGTTATGTGAGAAATTGCAGAAAAGGAAAAAACCACGCAGACAACGAAAAACTTCACCCCCCCAAAAGTAAGGAAAAGGAATCACTTTAGCAGTTACTACAATTACAACTACTATATCCCTGTTGTTGGCAAGCGGTACCCAGCGTTCATATGAGCGCATTTATATTTTATAAGAGATGTAGTGAGCTGCGAGAATTTGCAAATACTAATGCCATTACTATCCCTGTTGTTGGCAAGCGGTACCCAGCGTTCATATGAGCACATTCATATTTTATAAGAGATGTAGTGAACTGCGAGAATTTGCAAATACTAATGCCATTACTATCCCTGTTGTTGGCAAGCGGTACCCAGCGTTCATGTGAGCACATTCATATTTTATAAGAGATGTAGTGAACTGCGAGAATTTGCAAATACTAATGCCATTACTATCCCTGTTGTTGGCAAGCGGTACCCAGCGTTCGTGTGAGCGCATTTATAATTTATAAGAGATGTAGTGAACTGCGAGAATTTGCAGATATACTAATGCCATTACTATCCCTGTCGTTGGCAAGCGGTACCCAGCGTTCATGTGAGCGCATTTAAATTTATTTAAGAGATGTGTTTCCAAACAACAGTGCAGCATGCATGTCACGCCATGAGTTTGAATGAGACTTCCAGATATGAGAAATGCAGAGAATATGATGAATTAAACATAACGGTTTTTAACAAGCAACTACCTCCTTATTCTCAATTACTGTGCGGCGGGAGTGGTCTTCACTGCCCGTACTCATTCTACTTCTACTCAGCCTGATGGCGGAGTTACTCACTGGCACTACTAACCGAAAGGAAGCAGACAGCCTCAATGTAGCTTCTTTTTTGGGTCTCTCTATTCACACGCATATGGTGGAAATTGGAACAACACTCACTGGCAATACTAACTGACAGGTAGCAGGCAGCCTCAAAGTAGCTTCTTTTTTGGGTCCCTCTATCACACGCATATGGTGGGAATTGGAAACACTCACTGGCACTACTAACTGACAGGAAGCAGGCAGCCTCAAAGTAGCTTCTTTTTTGGGTCTCTCTATCACACGCATATAGTGGAAACTGGAAACACTCACTGGCACTACTAACCGACAGGAAGCAGACAGCCTCAAAGTAGCTTCTTTTTTGGGTCTCTCTATCACACGCATATGGTGGGAATTGGAAACACTTACTGGCACTACTAACCGACAGGAAGCAGGCAGCCTCAAAGTAGCTTCTTTTTTGGGTCTCTCTATCACACGCATATAGTGGAAACTGGAAACACTCACTGGCACTACTAACCGACAGGAAGCAGACAGCCTCAAAGTAGCTTCTTTTTTGGGTCTCTCTATCACACGCATATGGTGGAAATTGGAAACACTCACTGGCACTACTAACTGACAGGTAGCAGGCAGCCTCAAAGTAGCTTCTTTTTTGGGTCCCTCTATCACACGCATATGGTGGAAATTGGAAACACTCACTGGCACTACTAACTGACAGGTAGCAGGCAGCCTCAAAGTAGCTTCTTTTTCGGGTCCCTCTATCACACGCATATGGTGGAAACATTCACTGGCACTACTAAGCAGACAGACCTTTCTTGAACATGAAAAAACATGAAAAGAAGGGGGAAAAAAGACTCCGCTGGTAGTGATGACACAGCCAGCATGATTTAGGGAGGAAATTACATAGGTGCCCGCACCAGGCAACCCCCCACAATGCCAACACACAAAAGGAAAAAAAGTTAGTGTGGGTCAGGGGGTCAGCCTCAAAGTCACTTTTTTTTTGGGTTTCTCTATCACACGCATATGGCTGAAAGCATATGGTGATCTTTGATTACGCAAAACAAGTTTGTGGCATTAGAGCACAATTAGGACTTGCATAACTTGCAATAATCAGCCAGCAGAATGCCACAGCACGATGTGTGTTGGCATGTTGTGTGCGATGATATTATTTTGTGTGGTGGCGTGTAGTGTGGTGGCGTGTAGCGAGATGGTGTTTAGTGCGGTGGCGTGTTTTGTGTTGGCATGTTGTGTGCGATGATATTATTTAGTGTGATGGCGTGTAGTGTGGTGGCGTGTTGTGTGGTGGCGTGTAGTGTGGTGCCGTGTAGCGAGATGGTATTTAGTGTGGTGGCGTGTTGTGTGGTGTGATAATACTTAGTGTGGTGGCGTGTTGTGTGGTGGCATGCTCTGCATGATGGCGTGGAGTGTGGTGGCGTGTTGTGTGGTGGCGTGTAGCGAGATGATATTTAGTGTGGTGGCGTGTTTTGTGTTGGCATGTTGTGTGTGGTGATATTATTTAGTGTGATGGCGTGTAGTGTGGTGGCGTGTAGCGAGATGGTATTTAGTGTGGTGGCGTGTTTTGTGTTGGCATGCTCTGCATGATGGTGTTTAGTGTGGTGGCGTGTTGTGTGGTGGCGTGTAGCGAGATGGTGTTTAGTGTGGTGGCATGTTGTGTGGTGGCATTGTCACCCACTGGTAAACTCAGGGATGTTGTTGATACATATGTCAGCATTGCGAAACTCCTCCAGCGTAATTTATAATAATTTATAACACATGCGCACACACACACACACACACCCAGCCTTGCGTAGTTATACAATACATTACAGTTCACACACCTTTTCCTTTAAAGGTCCAAGGTGTGAAATGGTTTTCTTTGCCTGCGTAATTTTCATCTTCTTTTTTTGCAACAGAGACAGGGCTCGTGTCTTGGCTACATGCATTAACGTCAGCTACAGCCTTCACAGGTCAAGCAGCTTGCACTGTGCCGTTTCAGCTACAGCCTTCACAGGTCAAGCAGCTTGCACTGTACCGTTTCAGCTACGGCCTTCACAGGTCAAGCAGCTTGCACTGTGCCGTTTCCAGAGACCAAACGCAGCAGAGATGCGCGCCTTTCTCATTAATATACTTTCAGTGTTTATGAGGTTTTGGTTGCAGGCTTTTTATAAGCTTCTGCTCAGATGCCGTAGAGGCATACACAGCAATGTTACCTTACCTTACCAATCGCAGCAGAGTTGGGACTCACCTCACTACCCACAGCCATTAACATCAGCTCCAGACTCCAAAAGCAACTCGCACACTTTAACATGCCCATTTCCGGCAGCTGACAGCAGAGCGTGGTTGCCCTTTGCGGATACGTCTGTGTATGTGCACGTTTGAGAGCTGTGCGTGTCGTGTGTGGTGTGCTGTGTGCTGTGCTGTGTGTGCGTGTGTTGTGTGCTGTGTGTGTGAGCTATGTGTGCGTGCTGCTGAGGGAAATGCGAGCGGAATTAGACGCATGTACTACAAGAAGCTTGCAAGCATACACTTGCACTGAGGCTCACACTGAGACTCACACTGAGACTCACGCTGAGACTCACACCGAGACTGACTCTGAGACTCACACCCCGAGACTCACAATGAGACTCACACTGAGACTCACAATGCATCCACCACACCCTGCTCACAGCCTTGCACACAACAAACACACACTTCCCTGCACCACACCACACCACACCACACACACACATACATACACACACACACACTCAAACACATACACACCACACACACACGCACGCACGCACACTCAAAAACATACACACCACACACACATTTCCATGCCTGCACCACACCGCGCACACACACACACACAAACACACTTCCATACCTACACCACCACAAGGGATCACGCGCACACACATTAAATTTCTTCATGACTAAAGCCCAGAATGAATCAATGACAGGTGCGTAAAGATATCTCAAATTTTACACTCATGTTATTACAAGGGTGAAATGAGTCAGCACCTTTTCACCTGCCCCTGTTCACCTGCACCTTCAGAGATCAAGTTTCAAGCGCGCACACACACACACAGGCACACACACACACATATGCATACACACACATATACACACAATGCCTCACCTGCACCAAGAGATATCATGAGCTTGCATGAATCCACATACACACAAATTTAAACGCAGACACAAACATACACACACATATTTACACAAACGCATACACACACAATGTCTCACCTGCACCATGAGAGATCATGAGCTTGCACACATCCACGTGCCCTTTGGCAGCAGCTGCGCGCAGAGGCCAGCTACCTCCTGCACAAACACACACACACATGCAATTTACCGGAATGACCAAAACACTGACAGCTTGTAACCAACACACACATTAAGCACACGCATACACATGTACGCACACATACTTATGCATACTTACGCATACACGCACCCACACTTAGGCAAACACACATTTACATACACACAATAAGCACACGCATACACAAATACGCACACATACGCATACATACGCACACTTATGCATACGCACACATACGCACACTTATGCACACATACAAACACATACGCTTACATACGCACACGCATACACACATACGCACACATACTAATGCATACACACATACGCACACATGCTTATGCATACACGCATACCCACCCACACTTAGGCAAACACACATCCGCATACACCTTTAAGCACACGCATACGCACACATACGCACACATACTTATACATACACGCATACGCACCCACACTTAGGCAAACACACATTCGCATACACCTTTAAGCACACGCATACGCACACACATGTAAGTATAGACGCACACACACTTAGGCATACACGCACACATACGCACCCACACTTAGGCAAACACACATTTGCATACACCTTAAAGCACACTCATACACCCACACATTTAAGCATACACGCACACACACTTACGCATATGTGCACACACTTAGGCATACACGCACACACACTAACGCATACGCGCACACTCCTACACCCACACTCACACCCACACCCACACGCATGTACACACCTGCACGTGCGTTGGCTCCATGGTTTAAAAGAAGAGCACAAATGTGTGCGTATCCATTGGAAGCTGCTTCAAGCAAAGCAGTGCTCACCTGCCAATTAGTGCAGTGTGTGTATGTGTGTGTGTGTATTCGTGTGAGTTTGTTTGTGTGTTTGTGTGTGTGTATGTGTGTGTGTGTATTCTTGTGTATATTCTTGTGAGTGTGTTTGTGTGTGTGTGTGTTTGTGCTTGCGTGTGTTTGTGTGTGTACGTGTGTGTATTCTTGTGAGTGTGCTTGTGTGTGTGTTTGTGCTTGTGTGTGTTTGTGCTTGTGTATGTTTGTGCTTGTGTGTGTGTGTGTGTGTGTGTGTGTGTGTGTGTGTGTGTGTGTGTGTGTGTGTGTGTGTGTGTGTGTGTGTGTGTGTATGCGTGTGTGTGTGTTCATGCAGGTGAAGATTCCCTCGCAAATTGTCTCAGCAAGGCAGCCCTCAGCTACCTTATTGCCGAGCATGTATGCAATTGCACGTAAGTGTGTGTGTGTGTGCGTACATGCAAATGTTTGTGTATGCGTGCCTGCGCCTTGTGTTTGTGTTTGTGTATGTGTGTCGTGCGCCTTGTGTTTGTGTGTGTGTGTGCGTACATGCAAATGTTTGTGTTTGTGTACGTGAGTCGTGCGCCTTGTGTTTGTGTCGTGCGCCTTGTGTTTTTGTACGTGTGTCGTGCGCCTTTTGTTTGTGTCGTGCGCCTTGTGTTTGTGTGTGTCGTGCGCCTTGTGTTTGTGTATGTGTGTCGTGCGCCCTTGTCAAGCTGCCTTGAAAATGGCAAGGCTCACGGGCAACATGCATGTGTGTGCATGCATGCGTGTGTATGCATGTGTGTATGCGTATGTGTGTATTTGTGTGTGTGTGTGTTTGTGCGCATGTGCTTGTGGGTGTGTGTGCGTGTGTGTGAGCAGATGTTTGTAGCAAATGCCTACTTTTTCTTCATTACGATTTACAGCGTCGTTTTCTACAATGTTCAATCTGGATCCGTGATTAAACCATAGGAACACAGGGATTATTGCAAGCAAATTATTGGCAAATTATTGCAAGCAAATTATGCTGATGATTTGAGCACTCGCACTAAGGAGGAGTTGCGATATGATTTGCAGCCTTGCGGTATTTTCGATCATCTGAACACAGAAAGAAAAAAATTATGCATTCTACCCGCTCGTGGCCACACATGCTCCGGCATGACGCGCTCCTGATGATTCATCACATATAACTCCAAAGCACTGAGCCCCATACTTTGTTAAAAAAATTAACAGTTATACACTTAACTCCAAAGCACTGAGCCCTATCCTTTGTAACAGAAGAAAATAATAATTATACACTAACTCCAAAGCACTGAGCCCCATCCTTTGTAACAGAAAAAATAATAATTATACACTTAACTACAAAGCACTGAGCCCCATCCTTCGTAACAGGAAAAAATAATAATTATACACTTGACTCCAAAGCAACGAGCCCCATCCTTTGTGACAATCTTCAACTGAATCACGTCTACAATCGATGCGGGAATAGTAGCTCATGAATGTTCAATTAATTAAAATTAACCCTGATATGTGCGTACCTGCTCGTAGTCCGCACGTGCTCCATGTTGGAGCAGCAAGGCACACACGTCATGGTAGCCACCTGCACACAACAAAGGGGCAACAGTGGTAGTCATGGTAAAGCCACCTGCACACAACAAATGGTGGCAATGGCAACAATGATTTTTTTCTGGTAGCCACCTGCACACAACAAAGGGGCAACAGTGGTAGTCATGGTATGGCCACGGCAGCAGCTGTACTTAATGGCAACGAAGCTAGCCATGGTGGCAATGGCAAAAGTGATTGTTTTCTGTTGGCCACCTGCACACAACAAAGGGGCAACAGTGGTAGTCATGGTACAGCCACCTGCACACAACAAAATGGCAACAATGGCAATCATGAAGCCACCTGCAGTGGTAGTCATGGTATGGCCACGGCAGCAGCTGTCCTCAATGGCAGCGACGGGAGCCATGATAAGATTGGCAACAACCATAACAAAGGCAACAATGTTGTAATTCGAACTAAACAAAGGCAACAATGGTAGCCATGGCAATAATTGTGACAAAGGCATCAATGGTGATAACGGCAACAATGGGAGCCACCTGCACAAAAGTATGGCAAGCAAGGGGTGTCCTGAGAAAAATAAAAGTACGCTTGCCAGTTTCACGGACTGAGTTTGGGGCTAGATATACATGGCCACAGCACAATGCCGCCTGAGAATAATGGTAGTAGTCAAGGTTGAACTATCCCAAGGCCGCGGTTACACGTAAAAATGTTGCTACTATTTTCCTAAAATTTCCCCCTAAAATTTTCACTTTTAGCTTTTAGGAGAAAAAATCAGCGGTCACACAGGAGGGTATTTTTGTTTTTTGGACGACACGACTTTTTGGGGTGGACACCCCTGAGGGACCACCCACCCCCCAAACCCCCCTTCCAGTGCCCCCTCCAGATAAAGAAGGATACCACTCTGCTCCTTTTGGAATTCTGCATCCATCTGCATACTCATCAATACCTGAAACTATAATGCCGCCTGAGTATAATGGCAGTAGTCAAGGTTTCCTCTGGCCCACGCATACGTGACCTACACTCACGAAAGGCCCTTTTTTAAAAGTGCACTTTTAAAGCTAGAAGTGCTCTTCGAAGCTAGAAGTGAGTTCTACCATTTTCAATTCATAAAGTTTCTAACCTAGAAGTGGACTTCTAGGTTCGAAGTGTACTTCGAACATTCGCAATACCCCCCCCCCAGCCTGGGAGGGGGTATTGCGAATGTTCGAAATACTTCTAGCTTCGAAGTCATCAAGCAGCAGAAACAACCATTGTGTCTACTTTCATTTGATCTGCGCTGCGCCATCTCCAACGGCCAAACAGTAAATGAACCTTAGCACATACACAGGTATATGCACGATGCAAGCTATAAAAATTCCCGCGCGAGGCAAACAAATTGCTACAGGAGTGCTACTGCAAAGCAAGAGAAGTGTAGCAAACAAATCGTAGCGAAAAAAATGCAGCAAACAAAATGTAGCAAACAAAATGCAGCAACAAAATGTAGCAAACAAAATGCAGCAAACAAATGCAGCAAACAAATGTAGCAAACAAAATGCAGCAAACAAAATGCAGCAAACAAAACGTAACAAATAAATGTAGCGAGCAAAGGTACTGATTACGATATGTACCAGACCAAACCACAACTTGGGTGCACGAAAAATACCACAAAATCTGACAGATTCGTTGTAAATAGGACATTGGGCCCTACCTGACGCAGCCATTGTCAAAGGCAAGCTCATGCTTGCGTCGGCTTGGGCGCCGTGCTTGAGAAGCAGTTTGCACACCTGTACAAACAAGCAAACATGTAAGTTCATGCTTGCGTGTCTCATGCTTGCGCGTGTCATGTTTGCGTGTCGGCTTGGGCGCCGTGCTTGAGAAGCAGCTCGCACACCTGTACACACAAGCAGGCACGTAAGGTCTTGCTTGCGTGTGTCATGCTTGCGCGTGTCATGCTTGCGTGTCTGCTTGGGCGCCGTGCTTTTGAGAAGCAGATTGCACACCTGCACAAGCAAGCAGGCACGTAAGGTCATGCTTGCGTGTCTCATGATTGCGCGTGTCATGCTTGCGTGTCTGCTTGGGCGCCGTGCTTGAGAAGCAGCTTGCACACCTGTACACACAAGCAAACATGTAAGGCCATGCTTGCGTGTCTCATGATTGCGCGTGTCATGCTTGCATGTCTGCTTGGGCGCCGTGCTTGAGAAGCAGCATGCACACCTGCACAGGCAAGCAGGCACGTAAGGTCATGATTGCGTGCCTCACGCTTGCGCGTGTCATGCTTGCGTGTCTGCTTGGGCGCTGTGCTTTTGAAAAGCAGCCAGCACACCTGCACAAGCAAGCAGGCACGTAAGGTCATGCTTGCGTGTTATGCTTGCGTGTCTGATTGGGCGCCGTGCTTTTGAGAAGTAGCCATCACACCTGGACAAGCAAGCAGGCACGTAAGGTCATGCTTGCGTGTCTCATGCTTGCGCGTGTCTGCCTGGGCGCTGTGCTTTTGAGAAGCAGCCAGCACACCTGCACAAGCAAGCAGGCACGTACGGTCATGCTTGCGTGTCTGCTTGGGCGCCGTGCTTGCTTGAGAAGCAGCCAGCACACCTGCACAAGCAAGCAGGCACGTAAGGTCATGCTTGTGTGTCTGCTTGGGCGCCGTGCTTGAGAAGCAGCTTGCACACCTGCACAAGCAAGCAGGCACGTAAGGTCATGCTTGCGTGTCTGCTTGGGCGCCGTGCTTGCTTGAGAAGCAGCATGCACACCTGCACGAGCAAGCAGGCACGTAAGGTCATGCTTGCGTGTCTGCTTGGGCGCCGTGCTTGCTTGAGAAGCAGCCAGCACACCTGCACAAGCAAGCAGGCACGTAAGGTCATGCTTGCGTGTCTGCTTGGGCGCCGTGCTTGAGAAGCAGCTTGCACACCTGCACAAGCAAGCAGGCACGTAAGGTCATGCTTGCGTGTCTGCTTGGGCGCCGTGCTTTTGAGAAGCAGCCAGCACGCCTGCACGAGCAAGCAGGCACGTAAGGTCATGCTTGCATGTCTGCTTGGGCGCCGTGCTTGCTTGAGAAGCAGCCAGCACACCTGGACAAGCAAGCAAGCACGTAAGGTATGCTTGCGTGTCTCATGCTTGCGCGTGTCATGCTTGCGTGTCTGCTTGGGCGCCGTGCTTGCTTGAGAAGCAGCTTGCACACCTGCACAAGCAAGCAGGCGCGTAAGGTCATGCTCGCGTGTCTCATGCTTGCGTGTCTGCTTGGGCGCTGTGCTTTTGAAAAGCAGCTTGGACACCTGCACAAGCAAACACATTGTTAAACCTTCTCAGGTTCTGGACTTAAATAATATATATCAAGTACTTGGGCTTTGAGCATGAGCAGTTTGACCCCTTGAGAAAGTTACGTAATAAAGACTATCCTAACACCATATATACAGCAGCGTTTTTGCGTCGACTAGAAATACAGAGCGTTAAGAGTTTTAGATCCTTGTGTGCTTGGGTACCATGGGCAGGTAGTAGCTTGCATACAAAGGAAGCAAACACCTTTGATTTTCCTTTCTGTTAATTAAAGGTGTTTTAATTAACAGACCTGACATAATGCTTGATTAACAGAGCTAAAATTAGCATTTTCAGGATCTGGAGTTCTGAGATTTTTGTGTAGGTACTTGAGCTCCAATCCAGGACCAAGCAAGCAGTCAATCAATAGACATGACAAAAACAGCAGTTTCGTCGTGTTATGATCTCAAATGAGTATTGTTGAGGACAAAAACAGCAGTGTTGCCGCGTTATGATCTCAAATGAGGATTGTTAAGACAAAAACAGCAGTGTTGCCGCGTCATGATCTCAAATGAGGATTGTTGAGGACAAAAACAGCAGTGTTGCCGCGTTATGATCTCAAATAAGGATTGTTGAGGACAAAAACAGCAGTGTCGCTGCGTTATGATCTCCAATGAGGATTGTTGAGGACAAAAACAGCAGTGTCGCCGCGCTATGATCTCAAATGAGGATTGTTGAGGAAAAAAACAGCAGTGTCGTCGCGTTATGATCTCAAATGAGGATTGTTGAGGACAAAAACAGCAGTGTCGTCGTGTTATGATCTCAAATGAGGATTGTTGAGGACTAAAACAGCAATGTCGTCGCGTTATGATCTCAAATGAGGATTGTTGGGGTAGTTGTGTGTGTTTGATACAAAACGAGCAGTAGCAAATACATCTGAGAGACCCAAAACCAGTGGAGCAGGTAATGTTTGCCCGAGGACATTGAGACACAGTTCGACAGAATCGACACGTAGCTTGGGCCAAAAGAACACCACCACATCAACACCGGCCATCAGTAACCACAATCAGCTACCTTTGACACGTAGCTTGGGCCAAAAGAACACTGTCACATCAGCACCGGCCATCAGCAAACACAATCAGCTACCTTTGACACGTAGCTTGGGCCAAAAGAACACCGTCACATCAGCACCGGCCATCAGCAAACACAATCAGCTACCTTTGGTCGGGTGCACAGAAAAAACGCACAGAAAAGGCGCACAGAAAAGATAAAACATTGGTGCACAGAAAAGATAAAACATTGGCGCATAGAAAAGATAAAACATCAAATTTGGAACGCAATACAATTCAGTGCCACTTGCAGTACTCTATTTTTGAGGCACACCTTTGCTCCCCATTTCTGTATTTAACGCACAGGGGAAAAAGAAAAACAACGCGGGCAGTAAAAACAACTCCCCACATCAATCAAAAGAAAATGGTACACCACATACGCGCGCGCATAAACAGTGCGCTTGTAGAATAAAAATAAAGCGAATGGAGAGCGCGGCGCGCGCGTGTACACTGCGCTCTGCATTTAAATGAAACGCACGCGCGTAGTGTTCCGTAGGCGCGTATGTACAGTGGTGTGCACACGCAGCCGAATTGGTACCAGGTACCGTAAAACTCCTCCACTACAAAGGGAAAGGATGAGGTACAGGCATTTAAAAAGGGTTTTACTAGGCGGCAAGAACTCCCCAGAGAGTTGCCCTTACAGCCCCTGCACTCTGAGGTATATTTACAGACTTCAAACCCTCACCCCTACCCCCACCGCCGCTCTGTACTTCATACACTGCTCATACACCGCTCTGTACTGCATACACCACTCTGTACTTCATACACCGCTCTGTAATTCATACACCGCTTTGTACTTCATACACCGCTCATACACCGCTCTGTAATTCATACATCGCTCTGTACTTCATACACCACTCTGTACTTCATACACCGCTCTGTACTTCATACACCGCTCTGTAATTCATACACCGCTCTGTACTTCATACACTGCTCATACACTGCTCTGTAATTCATACACTGCTCTGTACTTCATACACCGCTTTGTACTTCATAGTACTTCATACACATATGCGCGCTACCGAATTCCCGTCTCCTTGACAAACAC
>Ga0307974_1001473_pt1 | contig 16217 bp, 19 predicted proteins | sample OrgLakmetagen784_FD_201812 | JGI IMG/M metagenome (GOLD analysis project Ga0307974, IMG submission 201812) | Saline water microbial communities from Organic Lake, Antarctica - #784 | ecosystem: Environmental > Aquatic > Non-marine Saline and Alkaline > Saline | place: Antarctica: Organic Lake... | reverse complement strand
GTGCGTTGGGAGTAGAAGTGGAGAAGGGGGGAAGTGGAGATAGGGGGAGGATGTTTGTATAAATATTTGATGCAGGAGGGGCATTGAAGGCTCATGAACGAGCACACACAGGCATTTTCCAACACACACACGCACACACAATCACTATCTCACACACTCACACACTCACACACACACAGACAAACACACGCATACACCAATTTACACATACGTAGAAAACAGGCCTATACGCGAATGTACGCACATGGCACACGCACATAAACACATAGACACACATACACACACACACACACATGTTGTCTGCAAAGTCCGCGGCTCCTGCCAGGGCATCATCTAGCCACGCAGCCATGCTCAAGTTAGAGGGAAGAGCATCAAAGGGCACCTCCCCACCTGCACGCTCCACCTGTGCACGTGTGCATGCAAGTGTGTGCAAGTGTGTGCATGCAAGTGTCTGCACGCTCCACCTGTGCACGTGTGCATGCAAGTGTGCATGTGTGCATGTAAGTGTGTGCAAGTGTGTGCATGCAAGTGTCTGCACGCTCCACCTGTGCACGTGTGCATGCAAGTGTGCATGTGTGCATGCAAGTGTGTGCAAGTGTGTGCATGCAAGTGTCTGCACGCTCCACTGTGCACGTGTGCATGCAAGTGTGTGCAAGTGTGTGCAAGTGTGTGCATGCAAGTGTCTGCACGCTCCACCTGTGCACGTGTGCATGCAAGCGTGCATGTGTGTAGGTGTTTGTGCATGCATTTGTACGGATGAGCACATGTGAGCACAATTGTGTACATGTGTACATGTGTGTGTGTCGTGTGTGTGTGTGTCGTGTGTGTGTGTGTGTGTGTGTGGTGTGTGTCATGTGTGTGTCTGTGGCGTGTGTGTGCGTGTCATTTATGCAGATTTTTCCAGAGGGGGGACACTGAGACCCAAAATGGTTATACGTTTTGCATGCTCCTAGGGCAGGTGGCCCTAACTTGCCCGCTTCAAGCTCTTCTTTGCTTTGTAGAAATCCTTGAAATCAGGATTTCAGTGTAGCTGAGCTTTTAAAAAGCAAATTAAGGCCACCTGCCTTAGCAGCCGCGGCGTGAACCCAACTTTTTGAGCAGCCATGTATCTGACCAGCCAGAGCATTAAATTGAGTGGTTTTTGTGTGTTGGAGCAGGGTTGGGGTCCTTATAATGAATAACGATCACTGCAAAAACATTGGAGCAAAAAGAGCAAGTGGTTGGCGAGGTATGCAAATTATTGTGCCATTCCCCCTGGAAAGCACCCATCTAGGGTACAGGTTCACGACGTGTGCTTTTAGTCCTGTCATTCTGTACGCAGGGCGACTTGTCTAATTCTGAGCACATGCTTGGGTAGCTTATAAAGTTGCATCAGTTTGAAGCTAGGTTGGGTCCAATTTGATGAAGTGACGTGTGAGTAGTTGCACCTTTCATGCAAAAAGGAGCATGTTTGGACATTTGCCCAGTGTCCCCCCTCTGAGATTTTTCGTACAAGGACGAGGGACGTGGGAAATAGGATGGTCTTTTTGACACACGTCAAAAAACTAACAACATCAAGGCACATCTGTGTATAGAGTTTTTAGCTTCATTAACATCTTGTTAGTTTCATTAAAATCTTGTTTAAACTGCTTTATTTTATTGAAGGGGGAAGCCATTGGAGGCTTAAGACAGCCACTCAGCTGCTTTCCTAAACCGTGCAAACACTTACACACACACATAAATGCATAAATGAGCATATGTACGTACAGTAGAATAAAGCGTGCACACACATATACACACACGCACACACACAACACTGAGTGTATGTACTTACAGTAGAAAAGAGCGTGCGGTAGGCAAAGGCGGCCTTGGACAGTAATTCAGCCGTTTTGCCCACTCCACCTTTTCCTCCTTTGTTGCTGCGTGCAGCTTGGGCCTCTTTGGCCAGTGCTTCCACCTGCATGTGTGTGGTGCGTGTACGTGTACGTGTGTGTGTGTGTGTGTGTGTGTGTGTGTGTGTGTGTGTGTGTGTGTGTGGTGCGTGTGTGTGTATGTGTGTGTGCATATAATGATGTATATGTATGCACACGTGTGCGTGTTCATGTTTGTGCATGTCATGTGTATGATGTGTGTACGTGTGTGTGTGTGCGTATTATGCTGTATGTATATACACGTGTGCGTGTTTGTCATGTGTGTGGTGTGTGTACGAGTGTGCGTATTATGCTGTATGTATATGAACGTGTGCGTGTTTGTCATGTGCGTACGTGCGCATGACAACACTTTGTCCTATACATCAAATCGGACGAGACTCATTGTGCGCACGTCCACACTTCAAGGCACACACACACCCCCACACCCCCACACCCACACCCACACCCACACCCACACAAAATGGCCGTGCAGTTGCAAATCTTTTCTGAGCGCGCGGCGAAGCTCACTCATTGCCAACATATGTGGCTGCCGGTTATCCCCCTTTGCAAACCCTTAGTAAACCTTATCTCATTGCCAACTGCAAAAGCTGTGCTACACACAATGCCTGTTGCTGCATTGCACACCCACCCTCCTACCCCCCTGCTACATGTTGAGCTCTTATTACGTTTGCAACGTGAGATGGCAGTGCATTATTTATTATTCACAAGTCCGGATCACAAATGCTAAGGAATTAGGTCTTCAAAACTGCCCAGAAAAAGTAAAAAAAATCATATGTATATATATGTATGTATATGTACAGATATGAACATGAATAAATTGAAAGGTAGAAAAATAAACTCAAACTAAGACAAATAGCAGTTGAGAGGACCAAGTAAATAAAAAAATGGAGAAACTGGGGAGGAACACAGATAAAAAGCAAGAGTGATATGAGAGACATATCGCTTTGCTTTTCTCCAAGAACTGGAGTTCAAGTGTTACACACTGAACTCAGCAGTTTACATTCCTACACCTCGTTTGTCTTCAGAACAATGCTCAAGCACTCGCGCAGCAAACAGCCATGCTATCAAACCTCCCCACCTCAGTACGTGCAGCCTCCTCGTCCTTAGCTGCGGCTGCAGCGGCCTCCTGTGCTTCTTTAAGCTTTGCCTCGAGGGCGGTGCGCTGCTCACGGATGGAGGCCAAGCGTAGAGTGGCGGCGCTGCTTGCTTGCTCCGCTGCCGCAACCTACATCAGTACGATTATGTTTGCACATGTGTGTGGATGTGGGAGTGTGTGAGCGTGTATGTGCTTGTGATGTGTGTTTGTACTCGAATGCACGCATCTGCGCTTTGCATTGCACTCCCGAAAAAAAGGGAGCATGCGCCGTGTGATTTTTTTCGCACCCAAAACGTTGGCACACTGAATTAGTGATAAACGACAGAGGAAGTTAGCACTGTGACTGAGTGTATACATGACAGAGAATGCTTAAAATCGCACTGTGACTGAGTGTATACATGACAGAAAATGCTTACAATCACACTGTGACTGAGTGTATACATGACAGAGAATGCTTACAATCACAAACCATACTCAAACGACAGAGGAAGTAACCACTGTGACTGAGTGTATACATGACAGAGAATGCTTACAATCACACTGTGACTGAGTGTATACATGACAGAGAATGCTTACAATCACACACTCACACTCAAACGACTGCTGGGGGCGAACGTCACTGCATGTTTTGACAAAGGACAGATGCCCAAACTGGCTAACACGTTATGTATTTGCACCACGCAGTTGAAAAAAAAACTCTCCACTTTTTCTGCTATTTCACCACACACACACATACACATACACACACACATGTACACACACATGCATCGTATGCTATGTTCACAGCTTCAAGTCACCCCATTCATGTATGCTGGAACGACACGTTCGAAAGGCATGGAGGGCACGACACGCTGTTCTGCGCACTTGCTTGGCCGGCATAAGTGTACGGGTCTCACTGTGCTTCATTTCATTTCATTGCAGTCACTTCTTTTAAACACTGACCGAGGAAAAAATAAAACAACTCACTGTGCAATTGCAGGACCAGCATGGCCACGTGGCCCTCCATTCTGTCTAAATCTAGCCACTCCTTTAATTGATTGACTGACATATTTTTCACTACACGCTTGCTACACCAGCATGGCCACGCGGCCCTCCATTCTGTTTAAATCTAGCCACTCCTTTAAATGATTGACTGACATATTTTTCAATGCGCACTTGCTGGACCAGCATGGCCACGTGGCCCTCCATTCTGTTTAGATCTAGCCACTCCTTGAAATGATTGACCGACATGTTTTTCACTGCGCACTTGCTGGGCCAGCATGGCCACGTGGCCCTCATTATATTACAAAATCCTTTGAACGACTGACTGACTAAAAGATGAGATTTACTTATAAATTTTCTGCGCACCTGCTGAGCCAGCATAGCCACGTGGCCCTCTATCAGTGCCCCTCATGATATTATAAACTCCTTTGAACGACTGACTGACTGAAAGATGAGAAATACTTATCAATTTCCTGCGCACCTGCTGGGCCAGCATGGCCCTCATTATATTATAAACTCCTTTGAACGACTGACTGACTGAAAGATGAGAAATACTTGTCAATTTCCTGCGCACCTGATGGGCCAGCATGGCCACGTGGCCTTCCATCTGTGCCACGTCTTGAGGAGTGAGCTTGGAAGCAGCAGCGATTTCAGCCTGAAAGCGTGCATGCGTTTGCGTATGTATGTGAGTGCACGTGTGTGTGTTTGTGTATGCTTGAGTGCACGTGTGTGTGTGTGTGCGTGTGTGTGTGTGTGTGTGTGTGTGTGTGTGCCATGCGTGCAACATATTTGTGCACGCATGTGGTGTGGTGTGTGTGTTTGTGAGTGTTTGTGTACGCGTGAGTGCATGCGTGTGGTGTGTGTGTATGCGTGGCGTGTGTGTGTGTGAGTGTGAGTATGTGTGTGTGTGTATGCGTGGTGTGTGTGTGAGTGTGTGTGTGTGTGTGTGTGTGTGTGTGTGTGTGTGGTGTGTGGGAGGGGAAGAACCAGGGGACAAAAAGGCACAGGAGCAATCAAAACGTTCCTACCAGCTTGTTGCAGATATTTGAAAAGTAAACCCCTCACACCCACCAATGTAGCTTGCATTGTTCTCTGTGATACCCTCACATCCACTGGTGGTGGTTCAATAGTAATAGTACCTGTACCCTAGTAAATATACCCCTCACACCCACCAATGTAGCTTGCATTGTTCTCTGTGATATCCTCACATCCACTGGTGGTGGTTCAATAGTAATAGTACCTGTACCCTAGTAAATATACCCCTCACACCCACCAATGTAGCTTGCATTGTTCTCTGTGATACCCTCACATCCACTGGTGGTGGTTCAATAGTAATAGTACCTGTACCCTAGTAAATATACCCCTCACACCCACCAATGTAGCTTGCATTGTTCTCTGTGATACCCTCACATCCACTGGTGGTGGTTCAATAGTAATAGTACCTGTACCCTAGTAAATATACCCCTCACACCCACCAATGTAGCTTGCATTGTTCTCTGTGATACCCTCACATCCACTGGTGGTAGTTCAATAGTAATAGTACCTGTACCCTAGTAAATATACCCCTCACACCCACCAATGTAGCTTGCATTGTTCTCTGTGATACCCTCACATCCACTGGTGGTAGTTCTATAGCAGTAATACCAATACCCTAGTACCAATACCCTAGTATATATACTCTCACACCCACCAATGTAGCTTGCGTTGTTCTCTGGGATTCACACACTCTATACCAGTAGTACCAGTTGAGTATGAGCAGGAATTGAGAAACGCTCACACATACGTAACCAAACCTCACACACACACACACACATTGCAATACGACCGGCGTCATCTCTTTCTTTGTGCGCTGCTCGATGATCTCAGCCAGCTAAAACGGCAGCAAAGATGATGCGACAAGAAATCCAACATACCTGCAGTGCAACCAGCTTCTTCTCTTTCTCTGTGCGCTGCTCGATGACCTCAGCCAAGCGCTCACGGAGTTGGGTGGCAGCTCTGCCTTGAGATTGGGCATGGCTGTAGGACTGCAAGTCACACACACACAAATACATGGGTGCGAACGCACATGGGAGCACAGCGCACAAATACACGCACGTAAGAACACACACAGATGCAGTACGCACACACACAGATGCACGTATGCACACACACATGCAACATACACACACATACACAGCCTAAGACATACACTTCACTAAACATACTACATGAACAGCAGGTCTGCTGACAAAGTGCTTGCCCAACGGTTGACAGACACGCAATCAAGCAGGCAGCTGCCTCTCAATGTCACACGCACGCACGCACACACACACACAACCACACACACACACACACAAACACAAACACACACACAAGATGCAAATTGCGTTGACGCACGCAGCAGGCAGGCACTCTTATAGCATGCAGACGTGTAGGTGCACTTGAGTCGCATGCTTTGACTTTCGCACGCTAGCCAGTGTGCAAGCACATGGGCCTGCACACGCGCGCACACACACACACATACATACACCTACTCATGATCATGGGAGCACAGCGCACACCCAAAACACACAGCTGCTCGTGATCATGGGGGCACAGCGCACACAAAAACACACCCACTCATGATCATGGGAGCACAGCGCACACCTAAAACACACGTCTGCTCGTGATCATGGGGGCACAGCGCACAGCGCACACACACACAGCGTACACAAACAACACACACCTGCTCGTATTTCTTCTTGCACGTTGCCAACTCGTCTTCGAGGCGGGATGCCTCGTCCTGGCCTTGCAGCAGGGCCACATCCGTACGGCTCTTGAACACAGTGATCTAAACAAGTGTGTGTGTGTAAATGTGTGTGTGCGTGTGTGTGCGTGTGTGTATGTAAATGTGTGTGTGCGTGTGTGTGTATGTAAGTGTGTGTGTGTGTGCGTGTGTGTGTATGTAAATGTGTGTGTGTGTGCGTGTGTGTATGTATATGTGTGTGTGTGTGTGTGCGCACGCGCAAGTGCTTACACACTGAATTGTATTGTTACCCAGCGCGAGTTGTAGCCTATAATCATTCAACCTCTAGTCGAGGCTCGACAAGCACATGCCATACACATATATCTAAAGGTTTGCCAGCCTCTAGTCGAGGCTCGACAAGCACATTCCATACACATACATTTAAAGCTTTGCCAGCCTCTAGTCGAGGCTCGACAAGGTCAAGCCTCGCCGAGCCTCATCGAGCCTCCGTCACTGCTGTCAAAGCCTAGACAGCAACTAGGATGTCCTTTTTGGGTGAAAGTCAGGGGAAATTCCCAAAAATATTAAAGATCAGGGAAATCTACCACATTCTTTGTATAATAATATTAAGTATTTTTTTGTAATATAAACGCGAAAAATGGCGCATCACAATGTCACAGTCTTGTTTAGGGAAGTGCCAAACCTTCATTCCTGGACGCCCCAAAATGACAGTAACTCTGTCCATTATTTTCTCAATATTATCAATGTTACCGTACGTACATGTACTCACCACCACCACCCCAATAATAAATATTTCTAGGGGTGGTGGTTGCTGTTTTTTTGGGGGAAAAACCTTCACCAACCACCCCCCATAAAGGGGCTTTTGCAGCCCTGGGCTTGCGTGATGCCACCCTTTCCTGCTGCTGCTGCTGCTGCTGCTGTATGTGTGTGCTAGCTTTGCGTGCTGCTTGGGTGCTATAGAGTGTGTGTTTTTTTGTGTGTGTGTGTGTGTGTATGTGCGTGCGCGTGTGTCTGTACGTGTGCGCATGTGCGTGTGCGTGTGTGTGTGCGTGTGCGTGTGCATGTGTGTGTGCGTGCATCTGTGTGTCATTTCTGCTGCTGCATTACTGCTGCATGAGAGCCTGCTTGCATCCCTGTCTCAACCTCATTTGCACAGAGAATGCAATGCCAAATACATCCTACAACCAAGGCCTCTGTTCTCCACTCTTCCGCCTCTCGCTGCTCTAAACAAATATTTTACACTGCCATACCTGAACCGCCACCCCTAAATAAAGTTATATATATTTCACCACCGATCTTACAATAACACCTCACTGCCACCTCCAAAAAACGTTAATTAGGGGTGGTGATATACTTTATGTACGGTATCAGAATATATGGAACTTATTTCTGGCCAATCTGCTGTGCGTATGCCTGTCCAGGCAATGCACCATGAGCCATGAGAGATTCTCCAAACACATTATACATTTCTTTTCAGTCTGGTCTCTTCACGATAATTACTCATTAATTATAAATACTCCCAAAAAAATCCGGCTCGATCCGCGCAAGATTCAGAAAGCGGTTTCCTAACCGTATTGCACCAGCCAGGGCCTATATCAACGAGCCTCGCCCTTGACAAGGCTCGTCAAGAGTCACTGGCAAAATCATACACCCTAGTGACCCATGCTTACATATATCAAACAAAGTCCACAACACACTATGCTAAGCTACATGTTTATCCTAGCCTGCACGATACACACCGCTTGACTATGCTACATGTTGCTGTCCGTGTCTGCCGTTTGCTGCTCCTTCCACACGCACACCACACTATGAGCACCCTAAGCTAACACACACATACACAGCGTACACACATACACTGCGCACACACAACCACGTACACACACGGGCACACATACCCGCACCCACACCCAGGCCCACACGCGAACAACCACAAACACACAGCACACAGTACACACACATACCTCCTGCAGCGCTGCATTGTACGCTGCCAGTCGTGCCTTGCTCGCTGCTGCTTGGGCTTCTGCGCTGTGCAGCTTTGCCTCTCGCTCAGCAGCCTCCCTCTGGCCCATGGATATTTTAGTCCTGCATGTGTTGAGCACAGACGAGGAATGCGTAGAAATAAAGTTGAAATGCTGCGTTAGCAGTGCAGCGTTATCTATTACTCGGCCGCCTGCCTCCGGACCAATCTCATTATAAAACTACAGAGTACTCTGCAGTCTGCTGCAGAAGTACTCACGTTCTTGGAGGCGAGTGCAACCGAATGTTGGAGGGGAATTTACACATGGTCAACCATGGATGGTTGGACATGTGTAAATTCCCCTCCAACATTCGGTGGAGCCAAGCCGGAACAGAACTAAACATCTGCAACATCTGCACTGTGCAGCAACGCCTCACGCTCTGCAGCCTGTCTCTAAACCAACCTCATCATGAGATTGACGTCTGCAGCATCTGCACTGTGCAGTAATGCCTCACGCTCTGCAGCGTGCTTTGGACCATCGCAACCACTCATCAATAGGGTTGGCCAGAACCATATACATACGGTGTATATACGGTATTATTGGCAGGGACATCACCAAATATACGGTCGTATACGGTGTATATGTACGGTCCTGGCCAATTCTGCTCATCAGAGCTAGGATAGTGGAAAGCTAGAGTGCACAAACGCATCGGAGCTCAGATAGTGGAAGTGCAGGAAGGCAGTGCACAAACACATCAAATATCAGATAAAGGAAAGCCAGAGTGCGTGAACGAGAGCTGCAAAGGCACAAAGCCTGGCTACCCACACCTTGACTTGGCCTTGCACAGATAATTACGACATTTATTTTTGCACATTTTCTTACTGTGCACGGATTATTACGTTTCTTTACTGTGCACAGATGATAATTGAATTTTAAAGTGCACGGATTATTTTAATTTACTTCACTGTGCACAAATGATCCCTTTTTTAGTGACCATGTGCATATCAGGATCGCTGTATTGACCCTGCACCTTAGCATTGCGTTCATGACTCCTGCCTCAGAGCAGGAGAGCGCAAGGCTGGCTGGAGCTGTACGTACGTGCAACACCGAACTACACACACAAATACATATGCCTACAGCTTCCTGTACACACAGACATGAATACACACACATATGCCTACAGCTTTCCTGTAATTACACACACATATGCCTACAGCTTTTCTGCAGATACACACACATATGCCTACAGCTTCCCTGTAAATACACATACATATGCCTACAGCTTTCCTGTTGGTAAGTTCTCCATACGCTGCGTGTGAACAACACATACGCTGCGTGTGAACAACACACATGCTGTGTGTGAACAACACACATGCTGTGTGTGAACAACACATACGCTGTGTGTGAACAACACATATGCTGCGTGTGAACAACACATACGCTGTGTGTGAACAACACATATGCTGCGTGTGAACAACACATACGCTGCGTGTGAACAACACACATGCTGCGTGTGAACAACACATATGCTGCGTGTGAACAACACATACGCTGCGTGTGAACAACACATACGCTGTGTGTGAACAACACATATGCTGTGTGTGAACAACACATACGCTGCGTGTGAACAACACATACGCTGCGTGTGAACAACACATACGCTGCGTGTGAACAACACATACGCTGCGTGTGAACAACACACATAGTTTTTGTCAACCCAGTGTACGAAAGGCAAGGTGGCATTCTTATGACCGCAACCCTAACCTTTCAGCACCAGCAATGGTCTGCCAGCATTATGCAAGCGACCAAACCCACAGACGCAGGTAAACATCTTCTCACTTTTTCAGCGTTGGTAATATGCCAGCATTGCAAGCGACCAAACCCACAGGCACAGGTACTGGCTACTCACTTTTCAGCATCGGTGATATGCCAGCATATAGCAACCGGCCAAACCCACAGACGCAGGTAAATACCTTTTCACTTTTCAGCATCGGTGATATGCCAGCATTTAGCAACCGGCCAAACCCACAGGCGCAGGAATATATCTTTTCACTTTTCAGCATCGGTGATATGCCAGCATTTAGCAACCGGCCAAACCCACAGGCGCAGGTAAATATCTTCTCACTTTTCAGCGTCGGTGATATGCCAGCATTTAGCAACCGGCCATACCCACAGACGCAGGTACTGGCTACTCACTTTTCAGCGTCGGTGATATGCCAGCATTTAGCAACCGGCCATACCCACAGACGCAGGTTAATATCTTCTCACTTTTTAGCATCGGTGATATGCCAGCAATTAACAACCAGCCAAACCCACAGACGCAGGTACTGACGACTCACTTTTCAGTCAGTGATATGCCAGCATTTAGCAACCGGCCAAACCCACAGACGCAGGAAAATACCTTTTCACTTTTCAGCGTTGGTAATATGCCAGCATTGATCAACCGGCCAAACCCACAGACGCAGGAAAATATCTTTTCACTTTTCAGCGTTGGTAATATGCCAGAGGGGGTCGACTGAGCAAAAGTCCTAGAATGTGACTTTTTTGCCTCAGACCATATTTGATCAACATAACTAGCTGGTCCGCAAAGTTTGGGGTCAATCGGACCACCCCAGTGGCCTGGGCAGCAGAAATTTCACATTCTGACCCACCACACCCTGACCAGGCCCTTTTTTCATCCTAAAACACGATAGGTATGTTTCTTATATGATTCCAAATTAGTGGGTGTGCTGAAAACCGGATTTGGTGGAACTTGATTTTCCACCTCTTTGGCACCCCTTTCGCTGATTTTTTGTAAGGAAAATGGGCCAAAATGGGGTATCTGACCAACTACTGGGCCGTTTCACCCCATTTTTGTTGCATGTAGGTATATTTATTTATGCTCAAAATCGTGCTAAATCCACATTTTAGAAACACCCTTTTTTTAGGCTCAGTCGACCACCTCTGGTTATATGCCAGCATTTAGCAACCGGCCAAACCCACAGGCGCAGGTACTGACTACTCACTTTTCAGCGTCGGTGAGCATGGAGGCGGTGCTTTCACCTAGCTTGGGCGCTTGGGAGGGTTTTTGAGGTGGAGGGCTCATCGTGGCTGGCTCCACGTACTTGTTGGGCACCTGCATGGTGTTACGATGCAATAGAAATTATAACTAAATGCAGGCACGTAATGAATATGATCACAGGCACATCGTGGCTGCCTCCACGTACTTAATTGGGCACCTGCATGGTGTTACGATGCAATAGGAATTATAACTAAATGCAGAAACGTAATGAATATGATCACAGGCACATCGTGGCTGGCTCCACGTACTTAATTGGGCACCTGCATGGTGTTACAACGGAACAGAAAGCACATTAAATTGCAGGCACGTAGTGAATATGATCACAGGCACATCGTGGCTGGCTCCACGTACTTAATTGCGCACCTGCATGGTGTTACAACGGAACAGAAAGCACATTTAATTGCAGGCACGTAGTGAATATGATCACAGGCACATCGTGGCTGGCTCCATGTACTTAATTGGGCACCTGCATGGTGTTACAACGGAACAGAAAGCACATTTAATTGCAGGCACGTAGTGAATATGATCACAGGCACATCGTGGCTGGCTCCACGTACTTAATTGCGCACCTGCATGGTGTTGCAACGGAATAGAGAGCACAACTAATTGCAGGCACGTAATGAATATGATCACAGGCGCAACGTTGATGCCTCCAATTACTTAATTGGGCACCTGCATGGTGTTATGACAATTGAAGCACCGCACCCAACAAGAGTGTTGAGTCAGGCTCTTACACATTTTTTTAGGGTTGGCCAGAAATGTATATATACACCGTATATGACCGTATATTCAATAATTCCCCTGCCAAAAATACCGTATATATATGATTCTGGCCAACCCTACATTTTTACTGTCAGAAGACTTTGCTTCACGGGGAAGACTCGTGACTCATGACGGAACAACTGTGTAAAGAGCTTGCCTCCACGCTCTTGTTGGGCGTGGTGTGCCAACAAATTTGAAAAAAGATCTCGCACGCGCGCATGCACACCAGCACGCGCTTACGCACATACATACACGCACACACAAACAAACACGCACACACGCGCACACACACGCAGACACAAACAAACAGTCACATGCACACACCTGAGGCATGACTGGCAGGGGTGGGGGCTGGTATGGAGGAGCAGCACCCAGCTTGGCCTGGTTGAACTGGGACTGTGGGGTCCAGCTGGTGGCCTGTACGTATACATGCAATTGAGAACAAGTGAGTGTGTGTGTATGTGTGTGTGTGTGCACGCACGCAGAGGTGCTTGGATACATTGCAACCGCAAAAAATGTGCACTTGCGGACATGTAAGCCACACGAGCACGTGCGTTGAGCAACGCATGCTCTGCAAAAAATGTGCACTAGCGGACATGTAAGCTACACGAACACATGTGTTGAGCAACGCATGCCCTGCGAATCTGAGGATTGGCCTAAGATGTGCGCTTAAAACATGTAAGCCATACGAGCACATGAGTTGAGCAACGCATGCTCTGCAAAAAATGTGCGCTTGCAGACATGTAAGCCACATGAGCACATGAGTCAAAGCAACGGCCACATGAGCACATGAGTCAGAGCAACACATGCTCTGCAAAAAATGCGCACTTGCGGACATGTAAGCCACATGAGCACATGAGTTGAGCAACGCATGCCCTGCAAAAATGCGCACTTGCAAACAGGTAAGCCACATGAGCACATGAGTTGAGCAACGCATGATCTGCAAAACTGAGGATTGGCCAAAGGTGTGCGCTTCAAATATGTAAGCCACATGAGCACAGGAGTCAAAGCTACGCATGCCCCGCAGAGTTGAAAGTTGATCCAGCAGCCTGCATTCCACAAATTGGTTTTTACCACGAACGCGCGCGCGTCGCAAAAAAAGCTGATCGCACTGGCTGGTGCTGCTTCTCCATGGAGGAACGAAAACCAAGCCTCAGCAACGGTGCAACAGACCCTTAAAAAATGCTCCCAGGCACATCCACGCATACCCACAAACACACACACACCACAGGAACAAGGTGGCCCGGTGGAAGCGTGTTGCGACGGCTTGATACTTTCCTCTGCACACACACACATCAACAAACACACACACATGCACACACAAACATGCACGCACGCACACACACACACACACACATGCAAACACGCACACACACACACACACGCACGCACACAGACACACATGAACGCACCACAGGAGGGAAGGGGCCCGGTGGAAGTGTTTGCGGCGGCTTGATGCCCTTCTTGGCATTGTCCATGAGATACAAACAGCTTGCCAGCTGTTGCTTATTCAGGCTGCCCTTTTTGCCAGCGACCAGGTCCCTGTGTGGGTGGGTGTGCACATGCCAGCATTAGTGTCCATGCTCCAGCATGCTCAGTAACTTTGTTTGCCAAGCTACTTTTCTTGATGGCAAAATGACTATGGACTCAGCCCGTGAGGTACGACCAGCCTGCGTGCTGTGCACGTATGTGTGTGTGTACGTGAGGTACAACCAGCCTGCTAGCTGTGTACGGATGTGTATGTGTGTGTGTCTGAGGTACGACCAGCCTGCTAGCTGTGTACGGATGTGTGTGTGTGTGTGAGGTACAACCAGCCTGCGTGCTGTGCACGTATGTGTGTGTACGTGAGGTACAACCAGCCTGCTAGCTGTGTACGAATGTGTGTGTGTACGTGAGGTACAACCAGCCTGCTAGCTGTGTACGGGTGTGTATGTGTGTGTGTGTGTGTGTGAGGTACAACCAGTCTGCGTGCTGTGCACGTATGTGTGTGTGTGTGTACGTGAGGCACAACCAGCCTGCTAGCTGTGTACGTATGTGTGTGTGTGAGGTACAACCAGCCTGCTGGCTGTGTACTTATGTGTGTGTACGTGAGGTACAACCAGCCAGTTAGCTGTGTATGTATGTGTGTGTATGTATGTGTGTGTGAGGCACAATTAGCCTGCTAGCTGTTTATGAATGTGTGTGTGAGGTACAACTAGCCTGCTAGCTATGTACGTATGTGTGTGTGTGTGTGAGGTACAACCAGCCTGCCAGCATCTACACATTCAGAGCACCTCGCAGCTGTGTTTGTGGGCGAGTGGCGGAGCAAATGCACGCAAAAGGCCTCGCAGGTCATGCAGCATGCATGAGTGAGACCCACCACACGTTCTTCAGCACGGCCTTGTCCAAACTCCACTGCATGAAGTAGCCGAAGCAATCCCTGTGCAGCACAAGGACACACACACACACACACAAGTGTATAAGCAAAGCCGTTGGTAAACAGAAAGCACGACTGATGCAGGCTTTGTATTACAAACGGTGGGCTTTGTTGGCTTGAGCATCAACCTTCCTATGTTTCTCAACAGGAGGCATCTTTCAAATCTTCCTATATACGCGGTTTGGTTTCTAGTTGAATTTACACTCACACATGGAAGGCATGCCTAATTTGCCCCAACCAGACGCTGCTCTGCATGTTCCAAAGTCGCCATTCACAACATTAGCGCCCAGTGAAACGAAATGGAATCGATCTGGACAAACAAGCGGGTTGTACGTGCGTAGGCTACCGCAAGATTTGAAGCAGTTGACGTTTCCACGTTTACACATAAAACGGCACCAAACATGTACATGCAAGTCTATCTCCCTTTGCACGACGTAATAGCGCACACAGCCACGGCCACATATGAATGTGAACTCATTCACACACATACATACACAACACCTTCCTTGCACCAGCCTGTCCTTGCTGGCGTCCACTGCACAAAGGCAATTCTAACACCCACACCCACACCCACACCCACACCCACACCCACATCCACACCCACACCCACACCCACACCCACACCCACACCCCAAACCCAAGATGTATTTGCTCCACTCGTCAATGTCGGTATCCAGCTGCGTGAGGGCAGCTTCAGCACAGTCATACGCACGCACAAACACATACACACTCACAACCCTTCCTTGCACCAGCCCATCCTTGTCAATGTCCAGCTGCACGAAGGCAGCTTTAACACATACATACACGCACACACAAACTTCGGCATACACACCCATACCAACACACAACACTCGCGCACCTTCCTTGCACCAGCCCATCCTTGTCAGTGTCCAGCTGCACAAAGGCAGCTTTAACACATACATACACGCACACGCAAACTTCGGCATACACACCCATACCAACACACAACACTCACACACCTTCCTTGCACCATCCCATCCTTGTCAGTGTCCAGCTGCAGGAAGGCAGCTTTAACACATACATACACACACAAACTTCAGCATACACACCCATACCAACACACAACACTCACACACCTTCCTTGCACCAGCCCATCCTTGTCAGTGTCCAGCTGCACAAAGGCAGCTTTAACACATACATACACACACAAACTTCGGCATACACACCCATACCAACACACAACACTCACACACCTTCCTTGCACCAGCCCATCCTTGTCAGTGTCCAGCTGCACAAAGGCAGCTTTAACACATACATACACACACACAAACTTCGGCATACACACCC
>Ga0307974_1001468_pt1 | contig 16240 bp, 10 predicted proteins | sample OrgLakmetagen784_FD_201812 | JGI IMG/M metagenome (GOLD analysis project Ga0307974, IMG submission 201812) | Saline water microbial communities from Organic Lake, Antarctica - #784 | ecosystem: Environmental > Aquatic > Non-marine Saline and Alkaline > Saline | place: Antarctica: Organic Lake... | reverse complement strand
TCAGTAGGCCACTGGCGGTGTCGTCTTGGTCGCTGCGCAGAAAGCTAGTAGTAGCGAGGTTGTTAAAAGTAGTGGCGTTCCCGGCTTCAAAGGCGGCCGGGACAGACCCGAGGATCTTGCGAGGAGTCATTTCTCCGTCAGCTTCAATATTGACGCCAAGGTAGAGTGTTTGGGAAAAGTCGACACTCGCTAAGCTAGTGCTCGTGCCGAGCATGACGGAGAAGAGACCGTTTTGGACTTCGACGTCTTGGGTCTCACTCCAGATATTAGTTCCACCGCTCTGTACGGTGTACAGACGGAAGACCATGGAGTAGGTGCCGTCGGCGACGGCGACACTACTAGAGGCGGTGAGCTTGCCTTGGTAGTTGATTTGTTGGTTGAAGGATTGGGCGAGGGCTGGGGTAGCAACTAATAATGAGAAGCAGAGAAAGACTAAAACAGATATAAGGCCATATACATAGACATTTTTCGACTTCAGCAACGCAAATAAGCCTGTGAAAAGGTAACTTTAAAAAAACAGCAATGTGTTAGGTAATTGCTTCAGAATAAATTATTTAGGGCCTATTTATGTCTCTGTCAAATCAGTACATTCCCACCGAATAGACGTATACATTATTTAGTTATAAGCAAAGTATGTCTTAATTGTTATGCACATTTTAGTGATCGAAATAGCGGTATTTAATAAACATGAATGGAGTTTTTATTAAATTCATAAGTAGTTCATGTGCTCTTAAAAAATCTACGAAATAAGAATTTGTTCTCTCAATCGCTTAGTGAAATTCACGATGTAGTACAAGTTGTGCAGCGACGCCAGATGTGGGCCGAGCATTTCTCGAGACCGAAAGAGGTGAGCCAGGTACGCCTTGGTGTAGTTTTGACACACATAACAGTTGCACGACTCGTCTGGCTTGGAAAAGTCTCTTTGGTACTTTGTATTTAGTAAATTGATACGTTTGTGACCATCGTTGGTTCGTTCGTAAATAGTACCCGTGCGCGCTATGCGTGTGGGTGCGACACAGTCAAACGTATCACACCCAAGTGCCACTCCCTGAGTAATGTCTTCCGGCTCCCCTATTCCTAGTAGATGACGTGGCTTATCTTCAGGCAAGATTTCATTTACCACCCGCACTGCTTCACCTAGGTCAGCTTTGGAGAAACTCCCACCAATCCCAAAACCGTCAAAATCCATAGCGCTGAGTGCAGTAGCGCTCTCTGCGCGTAGATCTGTGTGCCGGCCTCCTTGGACCACTCCATACAATCCTTGCTTTTTTAGTGCCTCAAAGTTTTGCTTATGGGCCATGATACTTCGCTTTGCCCATCGATGCGTCCGTTCCATGGCTTCTCTCTGATACTCCTTGTCAGCGGTCGGACTCGTACATTCATCAAACGCAATAATAATATCGGCCCCTATGTTGTGTTGAATGTCGATAGAACGCTCAGCTGTAAATCGATGCATTGAGCCATCAATGTGAGAAGTAAAGGTCACGCCTTCTTCGTCGATTACACACAGTTTACCGTGCTGTGAAGCAAAATCCTGGCTATAGACATTGAGACCGTGTTTCTCAGCTTCTTTTTCAGCCCCTGATGCATCGGCAGCAAACTTGGTCACCCCTTTCCCAAACGCAGCTCCCAGTGAAAACACCTGAAAACCTCCGCTATCGGTTATCGTTGGCATATTCCAGTTGGAAAACGCGTGCAGCCCTCCCGCTTCTTTTACTATGTCGTCACCTGGCTGGAGAAAGAGATGGTAGGTATTGGCCAGCGCCACTTGATTACCCACGTAGTCGCGCATATCTTCGGGCTTGAGACTTTTGACCGTACCCTTTGTGCCCACCACTACGTACGCTGGAGTTTCAATATCACCATGTGGTGTCTGAATCACTCCTGCTCTGCCCAACGTACCAGGTTGACGCTTGACAATTTCGAATGTTATTGGTTTTTTCATATAGTAGAATCTAGTGCCTGTATCGCAGCAAGCTTCTATTTTGTGCCACCGTAAAAGCATGCACCAAAACGCCCATTCAAAATAGTCGTTGCATGCTAAATAAAGTTATTACTGTATGTCCAGAAGTTCGATTGAAAAGACCAGAGTGGCATCCCCAGGAATCGGACCAATACCAGCTTCACCATAGGCTTTTTCTGGCGGTATCACGAGTACTCGCTCTCCTCCTACCTGCATACCTACCACACCCTCTTCCCAACCTTGGATGACTCGACCTGCTCCGACAGTAAACTCAAATGGGTCTCCTCGTTTCCGAGATGAATCAAATTCTTGGCCGTTTTGTAGATTGCCAACGTAATGCACTGACACCACATCACCCACTTCAACTGCGTCTCCTGTTCCAATTGTTATATCATCAATAACCATACGCTTGATATTACCATTATTATCTGCGGCTTCTAGATACGCATTTGTACGTAACTGGTTGGTGTTTTCCCCTTGAGGCACTACTACAATACCGTCACTAGCCGCAACCTGTGCACCCTGATCTTGTTCACCTACTTGAGAGAAAAAATCTCCAGCTTGAATCAAGTATAACGCCAGCGCTATACTTAACACACTCACCGCACCTCCTATTAACTCGAATTTATTAAACATATTCTATATCTGTACAAATTTATAAGCTCATAATAGCGACTTTTGATGAAGATGCAACCTCATCTCCAATAATAATCTGCCCATTTTTAATGAAGTCAGTTAGCTTTGGGTCTGATCGGTCAGCCAAGTCTGCTAAAAAAGTCGCGTGGTTTTGCGTCTGCATGTAGCGTGGCTGTGACAACGTACCGACACTGGTTACCGGCAGCAGCGATACTCTGGGTTGCTCTTGGGAAAATTCTAGATGCAACATAAGTCCCTCCTGAGTCGCAACTGAGTCGTACTGGTCAAATATGTAATTACCCAATGAGTAAAATACCGGCACTCCATGCACCAGCTCGATATCCTGCACCACGTGTGGATGATGCCCAATTACAAGGTCAGCGCCAGCGTCAACAAACCTTTCGGCAGCTTCACGCTGGCGTGTGTTATGGCTGGCAGCATATTCTGTACCCCAGTGAACATACGCAACTTGCAAATCACTCCGTGCAGTAGCGTATGAGAACACCTCCTTTAGTTCCGAATACGTTGGAAGCCGTTGCAGCGTATGCACAGCGATTATAGCAACGACTTTTTTATCAATTTCTACATATTCAATTGACGACTTATTTAGCATATTTGGGTGGCCAAATGAAACAATGCCATTTTGATCCAGGGTAGTTTGAGTGTTGTTATAGCCAGACTGAGAATAGTCAAATGTATGATTGTTCGCCAATGACATGTGGGTAAAACCAGCAAGAGCAAGTGGAGGAATGAAAGTCGACGCCACTGAAAAAGTCAGCATATGCGTAGGGGTCTGTTTGTGAATTTTTGGCATGCTGGCTTCAAAATTACCGACTACGGCAGGACGATTGGCTACTTCACTGAAAGATAATGAGCGGTACGGATAGTCATTTCCATGGATCCTCATCAAATGCTCTGTATTACGAGCAAGCAATACATCACCCACAAACAAAACGCTATCATATGGCTGCTGCTCTGACACCGACTGGACCGCAACAGGCACAAAAGAGAACGAGGGCGTTTTTTGCTGCTTCACAAACTCTGAAGTCACACCAAAAGAGTATTCAAAGACCGGTATTTGAATGTGGATACTCGTCAACTGAAACAGTAATACACCAGTCAACAGAAATGAAATCGGTCGAGAATAATGCATTTAGAGCAGTCCAGTACTGGAATGAAAGATTCCAACTTTGTAAATATACATATAGAAAACCAATCCAAGTACAGCAATGAGTGCTGACAAAACCCAGATTATTACATTTTGTAAAGCGGACATACGATTTAATTCTGATGTATCATCTGGCACGCGCCGATTGAGATTTACTTCAATACCAAGTAATTGGGATATTTCGTCAGGTCGCAAACCTTCATTGGTGCGGAATACTTTATGAAGACCGTCAACACGTGTTTTTTTAGTTTTGGTATCTTCTCGGAGTACCATAATAGCTGTATCTACTTCGTCTTTACTATAGCGAGCGCTCAATAAAACAGAACGTATCTCTTCGTCGGCAGAAGTTGGTTCGACGCCGTTGATTTTCAGTACAGATTCAATTTGTTCACGTTTCATCATAGTCAGAAATATCTTTAATACTACCTTCCTTTACTATATATTGATTATACAGCTCAAGAAGTACCAAAAATAGAGTTACTACCACCGGGCCGATCACAAACCCTATCGGTCCAAATAACGACAATCCTCCCAGCACAGCAATCAAAATAATAAAAGGGTGCATGTTGTTTCCTCGACTCATTAAATACGGGCCGATCAGATTGTCTACTAATCCTACAATCAGAGTCGACCAGACCAACAGCCCAATCGCATTCACGGTATCTCCAGTAATAAATAAAAACAAAATTGCTGGCGCTGTTACTATAGTAGTACCTATTCCTGGCATCAGCGCACCCACTGAGGCAATCGAGCCAAATAAAATTGCTCGCTCTATCCCAAAGAACGTAAACCCGATAGCTACGAGAGTACCCTGGATGAGAGCGACCAGTATCGTCCCCGTCGCCACAGCCCGAATCGCATTACCTAGTCTTTTAAAGATCACCCTATCTTCATCATCAGGTAAAGGACTCGCTTTGATAACCAGTTCAAGCAGCTCCTTTCCATCACGAAAGAAGTAAAACGCTCCGAGCATTGCAATAAAGAACGCAAATACAGTCGACACAGTACCAGCAAAAATTGCTCCCAAATTACCAGTAAACCATTCAGCACTGCGCTGTATTTGCTGGGTGAGATCAACTTGAAACGCTGGCATGAAATTTTGGATAGTCGTCTCTAATTGCGCAATCGAAGATTGAATACTTAACCCACCTGTGTTGAGTTCTTGATAAAAGCTCACTATCTCTCGCACCACCACAGAAGAGACCAAAAAGAGTGGGATGATGACCACAAATAACACCAGCATAGTGGTGACAAACGCTGCCAGGGTGCGATTTTGGTACGGCATTTTTTTGAGGATTCGCTCATGAAGTGGATGACAGATGGTCACAATAATTGCAGCCAGCGCCAAAGCACTCACAAATGGCGCCATTATCAGCCACACCATGTATCCAGCCAGTCCAAGCAAGCCGAAGAAAAATACGTATTCCACTACCCCACTTAATTTCATGCTTTCAGTATACAGTATTTATAGAAATACAAAAAAGGCTAGCAAATGCTAACCCTTGGATTTTGTCTACTGCTGCAATTTATCTTGTGATACCGAAGCCGCAACTTCTATCACTTGAAACGATTCGCGTGCCGCATCATCAAGTGCTGGCATGGCAGTAGTAAAATATTGAGATAATCCCCAAAGTACTATCAAAAAACCAATTGCTTTTCGCATACGTATGTATTACGTCTCAGAAACCCCATTCGACGGAGCTCCAACTATTTGCTGGAAGAGACGTAAAAGGTACGCAGCGACCTGCCATCTTTATACCTGACCTTAATGAAATTGTAAAGGGTACTGCAGAATACTCCAAACCCTTTTAATTGGCGTCTTGCGCTAACATCAATTCAGTTTGAGATTTGAGTTGTTCGTACGTCATTATACCTCGTTGATGAAATACAACACTACCCTGCGGGTCGTAAAACAATATCTCAGGCATAGCGTATCCATCAATGGAAGCATAGAATCTATCATCTGGATCAAGCACCAGTTGGAGCCCTTCTGTTGCGCGGATACTTTTCAAAAAGGCGACTGCGGTTGTTTTGGGCTCGGCGCGGTTGATGGCGAGTACTTTGACGTCCCTGTCAGCAAATTCCTCTCCCAATAGAGCCAAATCGGGCAACTGTTCGGCACACGACGGACACCAACTAGCCCAAGAACTTACGACTAGTACACTACCTAGATTTTCATCAATGGCCACTGGATTTCCGTCAATATCTGTATAAGGCGATTGTCCTGCTTGGGTCGTTAGCGACGTTCCCGCTTCACTACTACTTAGTGCAGACTGAGTATTTTTTTGTGAGACAAAAAACGTAATTACTGCCACTGCAATAATAATTGATATAATAATAACGAGAGTGATTTTGCCAGAACGTTCCATATTGTTTATTTTGTCACACTTTACCAATATGTGCAGAGTTTTTCACCAGCAAACAGTACGTACCAAAAAATCACCAACTCTTATTCAAGCCAGCAATCGTTGTGCTGGTAATATTCACGCAAGGTTATAGATTTGGCACTAACACGCGCATTGAACGTAGGATGCAGTATCAAAGCTCAATGGTTTCTTGGTGACTACTATTAGATACCTCGGTCGATTTTAAGTACGCAAATACGAGCATGCCGCTCACTATGCAGATGACTATTATGGCGGACTTGAGGAGGATTGAGTGTTTCATTAATTTATCGTTTCAGCTGCGTCGGACCCGACATAAATCGTGATTGGGAATTCGGTTCCAGAAGCTTCGTTAAATGATGACAAGAGAGTTTCACCGATAAAATTGCTGAGTTGCAGTGCTTCGTCTGCGTACTCTGGAGCAAAAACAATGACCGTACGGCTTTCGTTGGCACCAAACTCGCTACTCAACTCACCAACCGGGAACCCATTCACTTCCAGTTCGTACCTGAGTTGAGCTGCTAAACCACTTTGACTGCTCCTGTTTACAATGCGCACAGCGGGAAAATCTTTTTGTACAACAGATGACTCTACATCAATATCTTCCAGGAGCTCATTGTATTTAATCTGTTCGGAGTTGAGTTCTATGTTTGTATCCATACCTTCTATGGTAACTTCATACGCCCGTTCTTTAGTCACTGCAGACAATATGTAGATACTTACCAAGTACACAAACGTAATGATTGCAATTAATGCAATAAAGAACAATTTATATTGCACTATATACTGCCATAACATTTTTAATCGTCCTGAAACGTTAGATGTGTTACTAAATCTACTGCGTAAGTCGAGAATACCTGCTCCGATGGGAGCAATTAGAGAAACTCTGCGCGCACTTTTTCGCCTGGGTTTTTTTAGTGTTTGGAGCTCTGGTGAGACACCAGCCAGGAGAAGCATTTTACGCACATAGAGTTTTAACAACCACGCAAAAAGCCAAATAAAGGCACCGAGTATCGACACTATCACGAGCAGTGCACGCCACGGAATAACCCAAAACCGTGCCTCGCTAGACACAAACTGCCGATCATTTTCTCCGTAGGCCAAAGTCGCAATAGCGGTATACCGTCCTATATCTGCCAATGACCAATCTCCAGACCAGGTAAACACGTACTTGCGGATACTTTCTGGCAACACATTGCCAAACAGGGATCTCTTGTTAACTGGAACAATACCGCGTTCTTGCCCCCACATATTTAAAATTTTTATGTCTCCCTGAGGTTGCAAATGAACGTTCCCTTTGTTTTCAAAGCGAAGATTGAACTTTACTTCGGGTGACTCATACACGGCATTTTCGGTTGTAAATTCGCGAATGTTACCAGTCTCAATGATGTCGCCCGCAACGCGTAAAAAAACTAATGATGAAACGACTTGGGATGTCTCTACTTTCGTGGCTTCACCTGGGACTCGCTCTGATTTTGTTCCGATCAAAATAGCGGCAAAATGCCCTCCGGGAGGAGCTTCAGGAGGCACATCTATAGTAAATGGTATTTGCACTGTTTGCTCAGGTGGGATAGTAATGGTTTGCTCTGAGAGTGTTACCCATTCGGCAAATGTCTGCCCACCTGATTCCTCTGCCATGATTGGAGTAAATCTACCCTGCCCTCCTTCTCCCACCGGAGCAAAGTTGACCACATCAGCCGAGACAACTAACTCGTAGGAATTGGTATTGATGACTTTGAGATTACTAGACCATTCTTGTCCAGGACTGGCTGACATCTCAAACAAAGTGGGTGAAATACTCAAACTCAACCCTTCTTGTGCATAAAGCGCCCCAGGAATGAACACCCAAAAAAGCACTAAACTGCCCAGTAGCTTATGAAGAATTTTTTTTGAGGTCAATATCATGGTCTTTTGGCTCAGGATCGTGTCCATCTTTTATATACATCGTTACCTCATCACCATCTTCGCTATCGTGCCGCTCAGCTAATGCTCGTCGCAATAGCAGTGCTATCACCAATGATACTACAACTATCGCACCAATCAGCATAAGTAATATACTCCATGGCACCATATAAAAATAAGTCGTGTCTTGCAACATGGCACGTTGACCACCTCCATAAGACAGAGCTACATTTGCTTTGTAACGACCGAGCGTGGAAGATAGCGGTACAATAGCCTCTATCACGGCGGTTTCGCCTGGGTTGATTGCGTCGAGCGACTCAATAAACGCGCTGTCGACCTCAACCCCACGAGTATCATAAAAAATAATTTCACCTGATGGAGCCGACGGCAAATCACCAGTGTTCTCGACTTCTACAGAAATTTGCTTGCTGTCATCACCAGTGACAAAACGGTCAATCGAAAAACGACTGATTCGCATACTGTCTTTCCGCTGATCAGTGATGACAATCTTCAACAAGACTCCGTCTGCGTCTCCAGCCATCGCAATCGCTTCAGCTACGTGACGTTTTGACGCTTCCACCATACCAATAAATGCATGATATACGCCCGGCTCTGCATACGGATGTACTTTGATTGTCAACGGAACTTCGAGTGTTTCCCCCGGATTCACCTCGAGTCGACCGCGAGTAATTTCCAACCAACTGGTGACTGTGTTTGTTCGGTCAGACATCACCGGTGTCACAAATTCTTTGATGTCACCAAATGAATCTAGGCTTATTTCATTAACCGTGGCATATAACACTGCTTTTCGGGTTGGATACTCACTGCGCAATGTAATAGTTTGAGTTTCCGATTCTCGAGCCTGCATCGCTACATCTATCAAAAGCGGGCGCACATCTATACTTGATGCAAAAACGCCGCTCACGGGCAGCATTAATTGACCGAGTAATATACACGACAGAAGAAGTGATTTTAGTCTTGGTCTTCGCATAGAGTATTGATATTGTATCATTTAAAAGACTGGGACTGCTAAATAGACTATGTCAGTAAGATAGTCTCCAGCTGGCTGCTGCTCAGTCACCTGTACACGGTAAATAATGTCTACTGTATCGGTCAGCGGTAGTGAGTTGAACATGATTTCTTCAGGCACGGTAGAAAGTGCGGAGTAGGTATCAGTCGCCCCAAAACGAGCCGATCCCCCTGCAAGTACCGCGTCAGTAGTGTGGTACCCCACACAGCCAGTAGCCGCCTCGGAACAGGCATTTGCCCAACTATCAGGAGACTGGTTGCTTGCGGATATAGAATCAATCGCAACACCATAGCTGTTGAGCAAATCTTGCGATGCGTATTTGAATACTTGATACCCTTCGGTGGCGTTGGTTTCCACCGATATCCTTTGCGCCGCGATTACATCATCATTGAAAGACACAGAACCAAAGTTTACATTTGTAGGTGTAGTAGTAGCGTCTGTCACCACACCTGCAGTAGTTGTGCCTGCTGGCAACCCTGATATCTCAAATGTGAGTTCAGACGCACCGGACAACACTGACGGATATTCTTCTCCCAAACCAAGCTCAACTGGGTCACCAGTAAGTAGATTAATGAGTCTAAAGTAGTAGACAGCATTCACGCGGGCATTTGCTTGCTCTATGGTAAATGAATACTCCAAAGCCCTGCTCGCACCGTGCAAATGTCCAGTCTGATACAAAGGTGACTCATTGTGCGTACCACAGCCATTTCCAGTACCGCTCGTACATCCCTCATTATCAGTCAATACAGACGTAGTAATCAGTTCATTATCAACTCCCCCACCATCGTAGTAACACCACAAGGAATTTTCCTGACAAGACGAGGTAGCGACCACATCAACTGGATTGGCAAAGCTAATATCATCAGAGAATTGTAATTTGAACTTTTCATCTGCACCGGCTACGTTTGAAAGCTCTGACACAGTAATCCTTAGTGCGAGAGTTTCGTCATTTCCAATATTAGCTGGTGCGGTGTTTTCTGCTGCCAATGAGTTCGAAGGAGTTTCATTATCGGCATCGTCATACCACCGCCAATTGTTCGTCACTGGACGAAAGCCAGCGGTTCTGATTTGTGGGTAATTGAAATAGCCTTCTAACACAGTGCTATCATCTCTCACCATCCGGAAGCAATAGGTAGTCTCTGGCTTAGCGCCATTTTGCTGCACATACCAATCGTACTCAATGTCTTCAGTATCCAGCACCGAATAGGCATTTAAGGCAGATGGGTTTACATGCACCAATCGACCAGCAACATCAGATACAGAAACCACCAAGTCACCAGGTAGTGGTGGGTCTGAAGACAGGTTACTTCCGTCAGATGTACCGGTGGCTGCATACCCTCTCCAGGCCGAAGAACTCGCTGTGTTACCTAAATCAGACCACTGCGACACAGCGGTACAGGTCGAAATTCGTTCTGCAAATTGCAATTTAAACTCCTGGAATCCAGCCGGTAAATTTGCGTTTGATGCCCGTATCGTGGTGCGCAATCGTAGGAATTCACCCACTCCAAGTGGGGAATCGTTTTCCGTAATCGTGGTGTTTTCACCTAAGTCCGTTGGTCCTGGTGGCCAAGGATCGCTTGGTGTGAGGGTATTGCTGTCTTCATAAAACCGATAATAATTTTGACGTAAGGCCAAGTCAGCTACTGGCCATTCGACGATTTCCGTTCGATATGTCAGAGTTGCTCCTGTGTCACTGCGCCAAATTTGATAGGAAGAAGTTGCAGTGATTCGCGCACCAGCAATCGCTCGAGGGTGGTTAAAATCAGCTCCTCCAGCCCCGGTATTCATAAAAATGGATGCGTTATTTTCAAGCTCTACCGGCGACAAAATTGAAATGGAGAGCGAAAGCGGTTCAGCTCCGTTGGCGGTCGTACCATTGGTTCTTTGCACATTCATCGCTCCCAATCCGGTTTGAGTATTTTCAATAACACACGCCACTGCAGTTTGATTAGTTGGATTCGCACCTGACTCAAGACGAAAAGATACAGCGCCGATACTGGATAGCCATACTGTGTGTCCCAAATCTACTACGTCTACATAGGGATCCATACGCTTTTGACTATGGACAAATGTTTTATCCAATGCGTTGACTGCTGTAATCGGTGTTGTTGAAGCAATTCCTGCCTGAGCATAGTCATGTTCCACTCTTTGAATTGACCAGTTTTGACCAACGTACTCAACTACAGCGTAACTAACATCAATCTGTGAGCCGCCCGTTGCTCCACGAGTAATTACTGGCAAGTCACCAGCTGCATCCCAGCTGGTAGTCACTTGCCCTGCGTAATAGTTTCGAGAAGTGTTTTGGTTTTGCACTCCTGTCACAAACACCACCACATCTGCGTCATCAGTCACTGTTACTGCTGAACCAGTGGCAACCAGGTCAGTACTCGCAAGCGAGACCGTGCCGACGTCACGAACAATCATCTGATTGTCTGTACCAGGCTGTCCGATAAATTCAACAATTTCCCAATCAATAGCTGTATTCTCAAACTCACCAGCTCGAGCAAATGTTAGCGAGGTAAAAATAGTATCGGGATTATTTATGTACGCGGTCACATCATCTGCGTTTTGACGACCACCACCGGTTGTGTTTCCCGCCCCCATATACTGACTGTTTGTTATTCTCACAAAGGCCGTATTTGCCAGAGCAGGAGCGGTATAATCTGCACCAGCTGTGATAGTGGTGGATGTTCCAGATATGACACTTCTACCCCGTTGCACCTTATAGTCAGCTTTTGCACTGGTTCGTAACTCGGCATAGGTTGTGTAGTCAGAAAGGTCTGCTCCATTATCGGTAACTCGAAAACAGTAGGTGGTGTTAAACGCGGTATTGGCGGTTGACTGAATACTATACTCCAGCTCGACATATTCACTATTTTGAATAGTTGTACTCCCCGTCAATGCATCGGTCTCTCTTATGCCTGAGTTGGGACTCAGGAATGTGGTGTTTTCATCTGATACTCCTCCGATGGAAATATTAATATCAGTTGTGCTGGAACCATGAGTTAAGAAGCTAGAATCATACTCGTCCCATTCATCACTGGTATCGTCTACTGCAGTCCACAAACCAACGGCGTCGCAGGTGGTAATTTTTGGTGCAAACTCAAGTCGAAAGCGCTTATCAGCAGTAGTGGTGGCACCTTCGTTTGACACCTGTAGACGTAACCGAATTGGAGTTGATTGGGAAAAATTATTCAAAGCCGTATCTTCACTTCCTCCAGTGGCAGAAGTTGCCCCTGTCTCTGAACCGTCATCATTTCGCCAATGGTAGTGAGTCTGGACCAAAAAGCCACCCTGCAAAGTAGTCGAGCCTGTGAGTGTTTCTGGCGTTCCCGGTCCTACCGAAGCGCCGCTCGCTTCTATGTCTGAAGTTGGTGTGGTAATTTCGAACGTGACCGTGTCATTAGTCAAAGCATCTGCTGACACATCAACCACGACATAGGTACACATGGTACTGTTGTTTGAAATACTGACACTTCCCGTAAAAGTAGAAGTGCCATTAGGACCAGAAAAACTGTCAGTATCAGTGACTCCAAACTGTGGTTCAGTGCCATCGTAAGATTCACTAGCACAATCGTATGGAGCTGAATTATCTAAATCATAAAAAACGCTTACGGCTGACAGTCCAACAGCTGCATCCACACTCCCAACTTCCGTTAGCGTAAAACTGCTAACCGTTTGAGCGCCAGAATTTGACTGTATTCTGAAAGTTCCACCAAAGTACTGGTTATCGGATGGTATATCAGCTGTAGCAACATGCGAACCTAACGCTGCCACGGTCACATCGGCTGCGATGGTCACTTGTGGATATTGATTATAGGCATTCAACTCAGTACCATTATCAGTCACCCGGAAACAGTAGGTTTCCCCCTCAACTGTGGTACTGGAAGCAACCACCGAAAACTCCATTTCTATAAATTCTGTTGTTTCTAGTGTGACCGGGCCAACGGTTGAGCCAGCTTCAGTAAAACCTCCATTGGGAGTTAAAAACGTGTTGTTCTCGTCGGTCACCCCACCTGATGTGGTAGCTATGTTGGTTGTGTCAGTACCGTCAACCACATTTCCTGAAAGAGACATATCCCACTCATCTTCCTGCAAATCTACATCGGTCCAGGTTGAAGTATCCTCGCAAGTTGGGGCAGCCACTCCATACTCTAACTGAAACGTGGGTGACGTGGAAGTGGAGCCTTCGTTAGAGACTTCCATACGCAGTCGCCGCGGATCAGAACTACTCAAAGCGGCGATTGGGGTGTCTTCACTTCCTCCAGTAGCTGAGGTGGCTCCAGTCTCAGAGCCATCATCGTTCCGCCAGTGATAGTATGACTGAGTTAAAGCTGGGCTTACAATACTCGTACTTCCCGTTAAGGCTACCGGAATTGCTGGGTACGCCGTAGTACCAGACACACTAATGTCAGTTTCTGGATTTGCCACCTCTACTGCTATATTGGTTCCATCTACTGCGGCAGTAGTGACATCTAACACTACATAAGCACACATGGTTTGGGTAGGATTAATTGCGATTATAGAACCGGTAAAAGAAGACGAACCATCTGTCCCGGAAAAACCATCGGTGTCGGTTGCTCCAAATTGTGACTCACCTCCTGTGTATGCCTCACTCGCACAATCATACGGTGCAGTCGTGTCAAAATCATAAAACAACTTTATATTGGTTAGTCCATTTTGCGCATCAATTGAACCGGTTTCAGAAATCGTAAACCCAGACACCGTGCGAGATGATTGGCTTGATAACACAAACGTACCACCTAGGTGGGTATCAGTAGCTCCAGTGACGGCCTCGGTAATCTGATTGCCGTCGGAAGAGAGGATGGTGTCAGGGCCGATATTTACCACTGTTTCACCAAATCTATCTGAGCTAGCAGCCTCAAACCAGGTGGCGTAGATTCTTTCTGCATCATAGAGGTTGAGTGAAACTCCATACAGTTCTCCTTGAACGCTGTTGAGCGGGCCCTGCTGAGTACCCCACGAAGTCATGTTATTGGTAGACTGTTTCCAAAACACATCGCCGGTACTTTGATCTTGAAACGTACTCGTGAGCCCATAGGCTACATACACATCTGAAGTGTTCTCGTCAATACCAACCGCCACAGTACTCAGTGAACCAGCGGCATTGGTAATCACGTCACCACCAGCAGACCACGCTCCTGAACTGTACACGGCAGTTCGTATATCATCATCGGCACTATTTTTATCCCCGATATCGGCAACATATGCCAGCATTACGTTGCCGGTCGTTTTATCAACGGCGGCGCTCATTGATACATCGTAGTCGGTGTCTTCAGTTGCGTTAGCATCTATAGTAGTCCAGCCCGACCATAATGTTCCATTCCAAACAGCGGAGCGAATATCATCAGCTGAGGTATCGCGATTGATAACCAAAACATCTCCGCCTGCCAATGGCATCAGTAGGTTAAAGTCATTTCGTTCATCAAACGGACTGGTACCCACCTCAGACCAGTTAGTGGTAGTGGAACAACTGGTCGCACACGATACGACATAAGAATCTGAGTTATCATTTGCCGCCAGGTAAATACTTCCATCGGTTGCTTTGGTGATGGTGTGGGCATTGAGGGTGTCGGTAAACGTTGGGCCTTGGCCTGAGTTTATTGTTGCATTCACCGGTGAGCTCCCCAAAAGCAATGTGTCACTCGCGGTATCCAGACTATTGTAAAAAAGAGCATCGTCACCACTATCCATAGTCGCGATATGAATATCAGTTCCGGTTAAATCACCCGGTGTCCAGCGGTCATACCAGACAACAATTTTCAAACAATCAGTTTGACTATCGACCGTCACTGCGGTGCCCCAGGTTGCTCCCGCATCGGTTGTTTTGCTATACACGCACTGACTATTACTATCCTTATAAAAGGTATATCCAGTATTGTCATCAATAAAAACTGTCTGTGTTCCAGCAAAGTTGTTTGCATTAGCTGCGGTACTGACTGTGCTATCAATGGTCACTACTGCCGCTTCACTTTGCAACGGCCACCAAAAGACAGCCTGAAACAACGAAACCCCTATTGCTTGCACAAGCAAAGTAGTTAAAACGCCTCCTGCAACCAGGCTGTTGATGCTTTTTAATAACCGCAGATGATACATAACTCCGTCTCACTATAATACCTTATTTGCGGATTTATTCTTGCTTGTTTTGTGTACTGGTACCGATGTTCTCAATATCATCTACAGACGGTAGCACTAGGTCCACAACACCGGCTTGTTCTCCACTGTCCGTTGAGGTAGCCGGCTGTTTTTCTATTACCACGTCAGGAATTGTCGACGATGCCCGATCACTTTTAGTAAGGTGCTCTACTAACTCTGGGGTAGACATGGCTCGTAAATCAAGTGTTTGCGAATCGGCTGTAGTGGAAGTTGCCGTTTGAGCATTGGTCACACTGGAAGTAGCAGAAACGGTTGACGTTCCGTTCCCACCGGAGGGTTGAACATTTGAAACTACTGTTGCTTTTGGTTCTGGCTTGCTTTGAATCAATGCTCTTGTTTCCTCTGTTGGTTCTGAATTGGGTAATTCTTCTGGAAGTTGCTTTGGTAGTGCTTGTAGAGGGACAATTTTTCCAGAAACTAAATCAAATCCTTTGGTGACCGTGTCTCCATTTTCGTACATTGCTTCATACATCACCACCATTCTTGGATTTGAAACAGACACTCCTTCACTATCAGCAATAGTCGTTTGAGTTCTGCTTTGGATATCAAATGTTTTCAATTCTTGAGAACCATCATTTGACTGACTATTCCAAATCACTAACGGTCCACGGATGTGCGGCGCAATGTCGTGTCGGGCAGAATCAGTTATTTGTGTTTCCGTTTCGCCATTGAACAAAATAACTTCCCAATTATTCTCAACCCAGCGTTGCCATACAGTGTATCCGCCATGACGAGCAGGTTCCATGTTGTTTACCGTTGTTTGAGTAAGCTGTTCTTCCTCGCCCGATTCAATATCGTATGAAATTATTTGGTATCTATCGTTGAGTAATCGATGCCACACTATGGTATTTGAAAGTTCATCATAATACGGAGATGCATCATCGACTTCATTGTGGGTAACCTGATATCTCTCACCATCTCGCACTAAATATATCTCTAAATCACCATCACTATCCGGCGCGGCCATAAGCGAGTCTTCT
>Ga0307974_1001464_pt1 | contig 16254 bp, 18 predicted proteins | sample OrgLakmetagen784_FD_201812 | JGI IMG/M metagenome (GOLD analysis project Ga0307974, IMG submission 201812) | Saline water microbial communities from Organic Lake, Antarctica - #784 | ecosystem: Environmental > Aquatic > Non-marine Saline and Alkaline > Saline | place: Antarctica: Organic Lake... | reverse complement strand
GGATGCTGGTTCCGAGTTCGCCAACACCGTTCTGATAAAGAGTGGTGTCGTCCAGACGGTTGCCATCAAGAATCGCGCCGATGATACTGTTGTTGAGCAGGGGAAATGCTGTCGTAATAGCCCCGGCGTTCACGCTCAACCACAGATCACCGAGCAGGGGTCGCAGAGCCCATTGCTCGCCAGGACCGACAGCGTCCTGTTCAAAGATTCCGGGAACCGCACCTTCCTCGCTATCCAGGCGGAACATGAAGAACATCGAGCGGTTCTGGCTACCTGAGATGCCGAACGGCTCTGGGAGATCCATCTGAGTACCGGCGAGGTAGCTGACGACATCGCGGCCATTGACCGTCTCGACACCTATCGACGGTCGGTTAGCAGGGGTGCCTTGGGTCGCATGACGACCGTTGCCCGACTTGTCGGTCAACTGCGAGACTTTACCTCCGCTCGATACGACAGCACATTCGTCGCTGGCATCATACCACGCGTGTAGATCAGGAAGATCGGATGGCGTCCAGACCATTATCAGGCCTCTCTATCGTTCATCATGAGACATCCGCAATAAGCTGGGCGACAATCCTCGTCGAGGCGATGACGTGCCAGACCAACAGGTCGGTGGCCCCAGCCGCAGTGGACAGCGTCGGCGCCGAACCCCCGGCGAATTCCCAGTAGGTGCCGAAGGCCATGGTCCGGGAGCCGATTCCATCCTGGGTGATGGCAATGACACCAGACTGACCTGCCGAAGCGTTGACGCCTGTCGGGTTTTCGAGCGCCGTATTGTCGGCTAAAGTCAGGTTGAAGTTGTTGCCGCCGGAAAAGTCGGCTGTGATACTGGCTGATGAAGCGAGCGTCTGGTACGTACCAGTGAGACCGCCATCGACCTTAACACCACCTCCGGCGTTGATATCCAGTGTGGCCGTAGAAGTGACATCAATACCGTTAGCCTCGAACACCGGGTGATTATCGACACCGATTACCAACTGATTGCTGCCGATGGCGGTCGTGTTCGCGCCCAGGACGATGGAACCACCTGCGGCAGCGAGTAGCGACCCTGTATTCGCACCGATGAATGTATTTTTACTGCCGGAGGTGGTCGTGCTACCCGCCATATAACCGAGAGCTGTGTTGTCAGCGGTAGTAATGAACTCCAGTGCTCTGTGACCTACAGCCGTATTGCTGCCGTTTGTCGTAACAGAAGCTATGGCTTGAGAACCGATTCCGACATTGTTACTGCCGATTGTGGTATTACCACCCGCGCCTGTGCCGATGAAGATGTTATCGGAACCCGATTTGAGGGAGTCTCCTGCCCGACCACCGATGCCGATGTTATCAGAACCGTTGGCCACGGTGTAGAGGCTCCGGTACCCGATGCCGATGTTGGACGTGCCGGTGAGCAGGTAATCGAGCGCGCTGCCGCTCATCGCCTCGGTACCAATGCCGATGGAGGAGTCTGCGGCCGATGTGCAGACACGGCCATACCGGACAGCCTTCGACCCGATGGCGATCAAATAGTTTGCGCGGGAGGTGCCGCCATTGTCGAGTGCTTCCGGGCCGATAATAACGGCCCTGGTGGTCAGGGCGGATGTCTCTGAGAGGGCCTGATCACCAATACCAATGTTACTGTCGCCTGTGGTAATCGTCTGCCCAGCGTCGTTGCCGATAGTGACATTACGACTGCCAGTTGTCACCGAGTCGAGGGTATCCTCACCGATGCCGATGTTGTAATCACCATCGGTCAGAGCAGCGAGCGAGTCGCGACCGATGCCGATATTACTGACTGCGCCGGCGAGTATGGCGCCAAACGAGTTCAGACCGGTCGTGCCCAAGTTATCGGTGCCGGTTCCACTGAGGGCGAGTTCTCCGCCACTACCCGGTACAAGCGCCGTGTAAGCGCCTCCGTTTTCAGACACCTGGTAGGTGTTCGTCCCGCTATCGAAGTAGATGCGGCCATCACCAGCGCCAGATACAGCCGGGGCAGCCTGGCCCTGGCTTTCGATATGCCCTGTGAAGGACGTACCCCCGCCAGCAGCGACGGTAAGGGTCGCGGTGGCGAGGTTGTCAATACCGCCTGCTGAAATGACCGCGTTGTTATTATACCCGATAGCGAGCTGATACGACGCTGTCAGCGCCATATTGTAACCAAGGGCTATACCACCACTGCCGGCGGCTATGGTATCTGCACCGTTACCGAGCAGTGTATTGTAGTCACCGCTGACCAGAGTCGGGCCAACGTTGGCGCCTATGCCGATGTTTCCCGAGCCAGTGCTGGTCTGATACAGCGCGCCGTAACCCATAGCGAGGTTGGAAATACCCGTATTGTCGGCGGTGGTGGCTGATCCCCGAAGAGCCAGCCGTCCGATAGCGATACTCGCATCTGCAATTGTGGTATTAGGCCTACCATACCTCATGGACTGAGCACCGATTGCGATCATGTCGTCACTACGAGAACCGTCGGACAACGCCCGCTGCCCGATGGCGATATAACCGATGCCCCCTGCGATATTCTCACAGGCCTGGGACCCGATAACGACGCTCGTGTTGAAGATCCACCCCGTAAAACCGGCCCTATAGCCTATCACAACCCCAGCTAATGTGCTCCGTGCGGTATATCCGGCCTGATAGCCAATCGCTATACCATAGTCCCCATCGTTGAGGTTATAAGACGCTTGATACCCTATGGCGAGGTTATCTTGCGCACCTGCAGCCACCGTCCCTGCGCCAAAGGCGTCGATATCCGTCGTACCCAGGTTACGGGTGCCGGCGCCTACGTCTTGAAGCTCGCCACCGCCCGCCACGGTCTTGTAGGTACCGTCGGCTGAAAGGAAGTCAGTACCCGCACCTGCAGTGGTCAGGGCTACGCCGTTGAATGTCGTGGCCGATAGAGCACCCGTAGTCTTATCAAAGGTAAAGGCAGCAACACCCCCAAAGGCCCCACCGTCATTGAACTGAACGTGGGTGTTGAGCCCACCAGGGCTGGTGCCCCCCGCACCACCTATCAGGTCAATATACGCCCCACCGTCCTCGGACGCCTTGAAGATCTTATCCGTGACATCGAAATAGATGCGACCCGTGCCGGCCGCCGACACAGCCGGGGCAGCCTGTTCATTCCAGACACCCGCACCAGTGGTTGTGACCAGGCCCTCGGCCAGCGTCAGCGTCTCGGTACCGAAGCCGGTATAGAAGCTCATGGTCGAGGCGACACCGCCGTTGACCTCGATCAGCTTGGCGTCGCCGGAGGCGGTCTCGTTGGTCAGGGCGAAGCGGCCGGTCGCACGGCCACGATGGAGCTGCAGGTGGCCGGCGGTGTCGTTCCACAGCAGCTCGTGGACGCCACTGCTCATGATCAGCGATGCGCTGGTCCCATAGACCGGGAAGGTATCGGCGTCGGCGTTACTGGAGGTGATGTAAGAGGTGGCGTTGAGCGTCACCGGACCGTCGGCGATCAGGCTGGTGTTGACCGTCAGGGTGTCGATGGCCAGCGAGGACCCACTGAAGCCCAGCTCAGCTGCGACGAAGTCGGAGATCTGTTGAGCCGTCGCAGCAGCAGACGCGCCACCGTTGTTACCATAGACCTCCAGAGCGGCGTTGACGCTCGGTACGACGGGAAGCCCTGAAAGTGTCGAGTCAGCCATTATCTATCCTCTATCAGAGTTCACGCCAGGTCAGGCTGGCAAACACGTCCTCATTAGTCGAGCCAGCGGAAATGCTCAGTACGATCTCATCTCGCACCCCCGCGATGGTCGACCCGAGACGCAATGCATTGCGCAGCGGGGAGATGTCAGAACCACCCTCCTGGGCGACATAGCCACTGTCGAGAAGGATACCGGTTCCCCGTGTCACCGTGGGGGCCGCACCTGTTGCCCCTCGCGCCACTTCCACGGGCGAATTCGTAGCCGCTGCCGCATATGTGAATGTGCCTCCGACGCGGGTCGGGTTCAGGGCCAACTGCCATTGGAAGTCCGAGCCGCTGTCACACAGGGTGGAGAGCTTCAAAACATCGATGGCGGCGTCGAGGTGGGTCGTCTTGAGGCGAATGCCGATACAGGCATAGAGGGTGCCCGCAGTATCGGCATCGACCTGCTGCCCCGGCCCGATCCCCAGGTCATATGACCTGTCGGTACCATTGGGGTTGAAGCCACCCTCAGACTGGACCGACGAACAGACCTGTTCCAGTGAACTGGTGCCACCGGTCGAGCGGATCTCGTACCGCACCGAATGGTTCGGGGAGATCATGTAGGGCTGCAGGGCCGAAGCGAGGCTATTGGCGTTGTTAAAGGCATGACAAACCACAGGGATGCCGTCGATCACAAGACCGAAACGCACCCTGCCCAGGCCCAGCCACTCGAAATCCATGAAGAAGATCTGCGGTACGGTCCAATCAACGGTGATGGCGCTGGGACCGTTGCCATCTAACGTATCGACGTTCCAGGACGCCTGGGCGACCGTGCCAGTATCGGCACCGTTCCGGCGCTGGTTGATGGTCACAACGCCCGCTGCCTGTTCGAAGTACAGACCGTCGAAGTCTGCCGTGTGAGGCGCAACGATGCTGGAATTGAAGTAGCCGAGACGAGAGACGGTATCGGCTGCGGCCCCTCCAATCAGACCGGTCAGTATCACCAGTTGGGATTTGCCGGGCTGATAGGTGAGACGGACCTTCGACTGCCGGATGACGTAGTCATTGTTGGCAGAGACTGTCATGGTCACCTTGGAGTTGGCCCAGTTGGAGGTGGCGGTGCCGTTGGTTACCTCGTCGTAAAAATCAGGGGCCTTATCGTACAGCATCTTGCTGTCGAACAGCGTAAACTGCTCGGAGGTGCGCCAGCGACCGAAAGCGTCAATGCTGGGGCTATCAGCCGCCTGGATGTTTACGTCTTTGAGGTAAGTCATGTTCGTCCCTTATCAGATGACCAGCCACTCGGTGCCGTTGTACCAGAGGGTGACAGAGGATCCATTGGAGAGCATCTGGAACGTCGCCCCTTCGATGGTCTCGCCATTGCCATCAACGGTCGTCATGTCCCCACTGTTGTTCTTGATGAACACCACATCGTCGAGCGTCGGATTGGCGTAGAGACTGGTCGTGATCTTACCCAGGGTCTGCTCGATGATCGTCGCACCCCGATCGATCACTGCATTAGCCGCCGTCTTGGCCGACTTCAGCCGCAGGCCAGCGTTGATGTCGACCACACAGTTCGCAGCGACCGTGATGTCGAAGCCTCGGATGACGGCGTTGCCATTGGCACCGACACTCAGCGCGGCGGCTGTTGAGACGGTGATACCCTCGCCGACAGCGATCGCGCTGGCTGCGGTGGCCTGGGCCCCGTTGCCGATGGCGATGGAGTCTGTCGAGTCAGCACTGGCATTCGTGCCAACGGCCAAGGCGTCGGCGGCCGTGCCACCAAGCGTCGCACCCTGGCCAGGGGTATAGAGACTGGTGCCGTCGACCTTGAGCTGGCCGAGGCTGGTGTAGGCGCCGCCATCCTCAGAGACCAGGAACGTGTTGGTCGTCTCATCGAAGTAGATACGGCCAGACCCAGAGTCGCTGAGCGCCGGGGCTGCAATCTCGGTGAGGGTCAGGATGTCGAAGCTGGTGCCGCTGAAGCCGAAGAGGCCGGCCAAGTAGTCCTGCAGGTCGCCAACGGTCAGCATGCCCGAGCTACCACTGTCGTTGGTGTACAGCTCCAGCGCCTCATCGACAGCCGGTACAGGAGGTAGGCTAGAAAGGGTCAGATCAGGCATAGCGCGCCACCTCGTTGGAGCATCTTATGTTCACGGGTAGCAGAAGAAAAGCCACGAGAACCCATCAGCGGAAATAAGAGACGTCTCTTATTTTATCCGATCACGCTCCAGCAGGTGGACGACATAGCTGAACAGCGCGTCGCCCACCTCCGCTAGGGTCTTCATACCATCGATATGCAGCTCCGGGTGCTTCGGGGCCTCATAGGGCGTATGGACCACCGGATAGTTCTGGTAGATACCCTCATCTGCCTTGGCCCAGCGCTCGGGCACCCGCTGGCGGGCTACCGGCACCGGCACCTCAAGGTAGATCTCGTGGAAGCTGCCACAGACCTGACGAGCCAGTTCGCGGTACTCGGCCTGCGGGCTACAGGTGGGCACGAAGGTGATGTAGCCCATCTTGTTCAGCCTGTTGGCGAAGGCAGCCATCTTGGTGATGTTCTTCTTCCGACCCTCAGCCGAGTGGTCGGTGTTGGCCTCGACCTGTCGCCAGACATCACCGTCAATGACCACACACTTCTGACCCCACTCCATGATGAGCTTCCGCTCTGCGATGTAGGAGAGGATCGTCTTACCCGCACCGGGGATGCCGGTGACCCAGAGTGTGTGCATCAGGACACCTTGCTCAGGTCCCGCTCGGGGAACCAGTCGGGGTGAGTCTTACGGAGGCTCGCGATGCGGGCACTCACGGTACCTGGCGTGCGGTTGAGCCACCCGGCCATCTCCTTGATAGAGAGGTTCTGCGCCCACAGCTTACGCCAGGCGGCGTAGCGCTCCTCGAACGCCTTCTCACGGGCCGCTGCCTTAGCGGACTCCTCCTCTGCGCTACCCTGCTTAGCCGTGAAGTTCGCACGGCGCTTCGGGAACCAGCCAAACTCCTTGCGCAGGTGCACGATACGTACCGAGACGCTCCCAGGCTTGAGGCCCAGTCGCCGTGCCATCTCCGGTATGATCAGGCCCTCGTCCCACATCTCCCGCCACTTCTGATAACCGTTCTCAAAATTCTCCTGACGCTTATCAGCTCGCTCGGCCTGCCTCCGGCGCCTCTCCTGATCGCGGCGCTCCCGCCTGAGCCTCTGAAGCTCCCTCCCCGTCGGAGCCTGTATCGCCTGCGCAATCTGCCGGACCCGTTCCCGGGAAATGCCATACTTCTCCGACAAACGGCTGTGCGAAAGGCCCTGCATCAGCTCGTCGTCGAGCACGGCCCGCTGCTCCCTCGTCAGCCGCGAGGCCGGATGATCCGCCCCCTTCAACGTGTAGACTCCACGACCCCGGACAGGTAGGCGGTTGGCCTCCAGAATCCGCCTCACCGACATGTACCCGAGGCCCGTCATATCCGTGATGGCGCTGATCGGTAGCTCCTCCTGGAGATACAGCCCCAGGACTCGGCCCTCCCACACCCTCAGATATGAAGACAACCCCCGGTGTTTGTGCTGCTTTCGCGCCATCAACATCACCCCACGGTAGCTTTGGAAGAGGGGGTTGCGGCCACCCGACCTCGCGAAGCTTGGAAAGTTTCTCCGCGAGGACCTTGCGGGTCTCGCGTACAAGGCTCTCCTTATCTCGACACAGGGCCGAGCGAAGCTTACTTAGCCAGCCCTTTCTGAAGCCGGGCTTACGGTACTCCTGTTTCGGCAATTCTGCAAGCTGATTGTCAATCTCCGATAACTTCTTACCCAGGAATCCAATGTAGGCGTTGTAGAAGATGCCTACCGCATGCTCGGGGTCGTCGGTCTCGTACTTCTTATGCTTCTGACCCGGGTAGCGGAAGCTCACGCGATACGTATCGCCCGTCTGCCTCATCGCCCAGTACCCAAGGAGCTTTTTCCGCTGTGAGTACAGCGGTATGCGAACACATTCGCCCATTACTCGCCTAGCGTGTCATGCCCGTAAGGCGGGCTCTCATCACCGAGTGATGTGGGTCGAGGGATGTCGATGGAGCCATCGGGGCGCCCCTGCACGCCTGCCGCCTTGATAAAGTGGGCCATCAGCCACTGCATGCGCAACGGGTCTGTGCCCCGTACCTGCAGTACCAGCTCGTCCTCCTGTGCGTTGCCCTCTTGAGCTGGCCTCACGACCCCGAGTATGAGTGCTCGTCGATCAGTGCAGATGGTGCGCCGTATCAGCTCGTTGATCAAATCCAGTTCTGAGGCGCAGCTCAGATCGAATGCAATCTTCTCATCGGACATCATCGGATATCTTCCATGCGTTCCGCCCATTCGCCACCCATGATTAGGCAGAGATCCTGGAGTAGCTGCTTGAGCGGGCCGTTGCCCCGTGTGTCGAAGGTGCCTTTACCGTTGCTGTCAGAGCTGGCGAAAGTCTTGACCAGGAGTGCCTCGACGCGTGCATAACGGGCTCTGATCTCATTGATCGACAGCTCATCGCTCACACGCTCGATAGCGCCATGCTCACCCGGGATCCAGGGGGAGGGCGCTGTATCCGTGTCGGCGAACCGCTCCGATGGCGTCTGCCCAGCCGGGCCGTGCTCTATCTCCGGCACCGGGATCAGCTCCTCTCGGCCGTTGCGATCGACGTAGCGTTGGTGGAAGCGCCCACCGACAACGACGAGACCAGCGAGCGAGGAGGTTGCGTCCATAAACAAACACTATCCTCCGTAGTCAAGTTCGCAACAGCAGTCATAGCTAAAAAAAACCCCCGAGGCCCCGGGGGTCTGATCTTGATGTCGACGAAACTGCTTTCGTCGACATCGATGCCGAAGGGATCAAACAGCAGCCATCGCCTCGTTGACGCTCCGAGGCTTCTGGGCCGGGGTCGTCCATTCGCCAGGATCTTCACCAGCCCTGATCGACGCTTCCCGGGCCGTGGCCTCATCGTAGAGGGCCTGCACCCAGGCAGCGATCTCCTGGGCGATGGTGTTGCCCGCATTCGAGAGTTCGCGGATGATGACCGCGCCAGACGGGTCGAGGCCATACATCGGGTGGTTGGCCCGGTCGTAGCGTTCCTGCCATACCCGGGCGACCGCGTGCTCAACCTGGGCGGCCTGGGCGTCGGCCAGGGCCTGATCGCGGTCAGCGATCTCCTGGGCTGTCAGATCCCGCACGGCCCAGCCATCTGCCCCCTGCTCGACCACCTGGTCGGCGCCGGCCGTGGGCTGAGGCACGGCCCCGATATCTTCGGCCAGCAGCGGGAGCGTGCGCCGGGGGATGGTCGTCTCGGTCTCGACCGTCTGGGTTTCGCCCGTGGGCTCGCCCGTCTCCGGATCGAGGACCGGGACCTGCTTGGTCGTGGGGATCACGAACTGCTTGTGCTCGCTCACGTACTCTTTGAGCTGGGGGATGTAGTAGATCATGGGTTTTCCTTATGTTGCGAGGGCGCACGCGCGCCATGTTCCTAGACCAGCAGTTCCGCTTGTCCAAGTTTCTCCGTCATCGTTAGAATAAGCGTAGGCTCCTGAGGCTCCTACCATAACAGCCCTGTCGCCATCTGTAGACAATGAGCAACCATTCCATGTTGTAGCGTCCTGGGTTGATGCGGTCCAGGTTTCTCCATCGTCATCTGAGTATGCATAGTTACCAGCGCTGCCAGAAACGATAGCGCGGCCGCTTGCAACTATAGAGCAGTTCAGCCATGTCTGGGAGCCGATATCGATGTTTGTCCAGTTCTCCCCATTATCCGATGAATAACCCATCTGACCACCGGAGCCACAATAGATAGCACGACCATCTGAAGCAAGAGCAGCGTCGGTCAATGAGACTGGACCAGAAGAGGGATTTACTGTCCATGTTTCGCCATTGTCGCTGGAGTAGGCTGACTTACCTGAATTATCAGCGAGAATTGCGCGACCTGTAGCAATAATGCCGCTGCCTCGCCAGACTTCTGACCCTGTATCACCGGCAGTCCATGTTTCGCCACCATCACTTGAGTATGCAACCGTACCAGCTGCACCACCGATTATCGCCCTGTCTCCGGTGATTGCACAACTTCGCCAATCGTCACTGCCGAGCGTGCCGGTCGTCCATGTCTCCCCGTAATCATCGGAATAAGCAACAACGCCGTTCTCGCCAACCAAAATTGCTTGTCCGTCTGCGGCAAGAGCGCAGTCGTCCCAATCGTCAACGCCAAGAGTAGCGGTTGTCCACGTCTCGCCAGCATCCGTTGAGTAGCCGACGATACCCCCATCACCGCACATGATAGCACGCACAGCACTGCCACCACCACCGCCAGCAGCAGCCATCATCCCGGGAACAGCGCCAACCAGGCTCATGAAATATCGGCCTGGGCCAGGGCGATATCCACCTGTGCGGCATCGATCACGTAGTAGGCCAGCAGGTCCTCGGCCCCGGCCGCGACCGTGAGCGTGGGGGCGGCCCCGCCGGCAAAGGTATACCCCGCCTCATAGGTCAGGGCATGGCCACCAACCCCATCCTGGGTCACGGTGATGAAGCCTGACTGGCCAGGTACGGGAGCAGGGAGCGGGAAGTCCAACTGCCGGTTACCGCCCAGGGTCAGGCTGAAGTTGTTGCTGTCCTCCAGATCAATGGAGATGTTCGCCCCATCGACCAGAGCTGTAACCTCAGCGATCTGACCGGCGGTGAAGGTGTTCACCTCGTCCGGCTGGGTTGCCGTCTCAGCAAGCGTGCCCTGAGCGGAGGTCGCGGCGTCGGTGATGCCGTAGCCGGCGAGAGTCGTGGGTGTGGCCCCCAACTCAGCGAAGTCATAGTCACCGGCCTGAGCCACGACGTCGCCGGCACGGCCGAAGACCGAGTCAACGGCACCAGCCGAAGGGCCTGTCAGAGGGGTAGTACCGAAGTACAGGTACCCGTCGACCGAACTCAGCCAGAGGGTGGTAGCGCCGCCGGGGTTAGAGGAAAGCGGCGTCAGAAGCTGCGCAGTGGTGCGCACCAGCTCGTTCCATACCTGTCGACCAGCCATAATAGCTCCTTTGTTTCATGTACATCTTAGCCTAGGTCACCACAGGAGAAAGAGTCAGGTGTGTCATAGCTAAAAAAAAAGACCCCCGAGGCCGAAGCCCCGGGAGTCTGATACGAGTGCAGAGATAGGGTGCAGCTACTGCTGACCGGACAATACCTGCTTGAGCTTGGTCTGGATGCTCGGGTGCAGGTCCTGCGCATCCGATGGGGGAACAGCAGGTGCCACCGGAGGCCGCACGGGAGGAACAGCCGGCTGCTTGGCAGGGCCCCGCTCAATCACGGTCGGCGGGATGGCCGGCACCGTCGGCTCATCGGCCGGTGCGTTCTTCTCATTGAGGTCAGCGCTCGGCGGTAACAGGTCCCCTGTCGCCTGAGCATGCTCATTGCTTGTTGCTCCCTTCCACGCCACGTGCGACGCGATCCATCGTCCGTTTTGCTAGCCAGAGTCTGGCCGACTGCATGTGGTCGAGCGCCATCTGGTTGTCATGGCAGGCGAACTGCCCTGACTGGAAGCCTTCCATCCGGTCGATCAGGATAGCCAGCAGCGCCTCATTGCTGATGCCGTTGACTCCATTCTCCTTGATAGGCCCGTTCTGGAAGCTGATGCGCACCGGGTTCTGCATACCAGCCCAGTTGATCGCGTACTCATGGTTGGCGCCACCAGCGCCCGACTCGTCGAGCACGGTGATCGTCAGCTCCTCGTTGAGGCCATTGACCATGTGGTTGGACAGGAAGCGGCCCTTGTGGGGGGTGTCACACTCCTCGACCCTCTCCTCGCATACGACATAGGCTAGCGGCTCGGTCTGGCCGCACTTGCGGAGGACCACCATGTTATCCGCACCCTGGCGGCTATAGACGGGTAGGGCTGCAACCATCGGCCGCTGCAGATCCACCTCCTCATCGGGGATACGACCCATCTTGTAGATCGAGGACGCAGTGAAGACCTCCCAGTAGTGGTTGTTGGTATCCACCAGTTCCTTATCAGACGAGGTGGTAAGCTTCAGCGCCTCAAACAGAGCGCCGCGAATACCCGTACCATCAGCGCTGAAAGTGTAGGTTGGGGTGTCACAGATTGTGCCACTACCGCCGAGTGGGCCCACATCATCAAGGTCGCCTTTATCCAATGTCGAGAAGCTGGCCTCGAACTCCAAGGAGTGCTCGGTGTACCAAGCGCGGATATCCAGGTCAGCTACCACGCTATGTCCGCATAGTGCGTCAAGGATGTCGTGGTAAAGGTTCTCGACGATGATGTCTCCCGGGCTCGGGTCTCCCGTGATCTCATGCCGCATCTTGGTGTAATGCGACGTGGAGTGGTATTGACCGAGCGGCTTCGGTGCGACGCCGAGGCGCGCCTTATACCCCAGCTTCTCGATGATCCGATAGTACGCCTCGGAGGCCAACCCGTCTTTGGGCGATATGGCACCGTCGTGTGTGTTGTTATCCATGTGTGCTTCCTCCTCCACAGGTGGGAGAGCCAGAGTGGCTCAGGAAGCGTTGATCGGGTCACTGGGGATCAAGCCCCTACCGATATTTGTTACCAACCTGTGGTAACAGGACGGTGGCGCTGCTCTGCCTATTATGCAAGGGCTATTCCATGTCGAGGGCCTCGCGGCCCTTGGCCCGCAACCAGTCTTGGTAGCGGCCAGCCAGCTCGCTACGCGGCTGGCCGCTACCTGGAAAGAGCCACTTCGCCAGCGCACTTCGATTATCCACCCCCCCCGTAGGCTAGACATCCATTTCTCGACCGACCCCTTGTCGTTCTCGGTAAACTGCCGCGTCGACGGATCCAGCTGAGGGCCATGCTTCATCATAGCATAGATCTGCCAGAGTGGGGTACTGCTCAAGCACCGGAGCACCCATCTGCGCATCAGTCATCAGCTCCCGGCCGGGATTCTCTATCGTCTGCTGCTCAGGGCTCCGGGCAAACATGTAACGCGGGAATAGCCGGCGATCCGGCGGTGCGGCTTCAGGATAACTCACGCCTCCCGCTCTAGCTGTGCTGCTTTCACGCTCAGTAGGCTGCCAAGCCCTACGAGACGGGTGGGGGTCATAAGTCAGTCTAGTACGTGTATTCAGCCGCTCGGCAGCCGAGGCGTCGCGGCGTTTCTGCAGTTCGCCGCGCACGTAGCCAGACGCGGCCTGGTTGATCCTCCGAACTCTCTCGGGCGTAAATTGAGTTTGCTTACCCGGCTCCCAATTTTGGGCACGTTTGATCAGCAGCGTATGGAGGGCTCGGGCGCTACTCATGATATGAATTTACGAGACGTCTCTTATTTTACAAAAGAGAACCCCGGGGCCACACGCCCCGGGGTTACCGCATTCTCTTCCACTTCCCCTCAGCTCTCACGTTGGGCACAAGGCCACATGCGTGCGCACTCAGGTTCATGACTGCGCAAACAATACAGGGGTATGTGAGCTTTTGCAAGGATATGTGTGTTAGTGGCTACTTACCAAGCAACGCATCAGTCTTTGCCGTCGACCCGCTCACCCGTGTTCTCGATCACCTGCACTGCACGGTCATCCCACAGCTCGATCATGCCACGGTCTTTGCAGCAGGTGATCGGGATCTTGGCCACCTCGGCGTTGAAGTGCACCCGCAGCCAACGGCGGATGTCTGCCTCCATCTTCTCCAGGTCATTCGACGGCGCCATGCGGGCAGTGACGATGCGTACGTTCTTACCACTCATGACCCAGCGGTGCAGGCGTGTCGCCATCTTGGGTATGGGCTTGCCGATCTTGCCATCATCCCAGCCATGGTACTCGGCGAGAGTCCCATCCAGGTCCAATCCGATCCAAGCCTCGTAGGGGTACTCATGTTCGGCCATGGCGAACCGTAGCCCTTACCACAGGGTAACGCAAGAACGTAAAAACCCCGACGCAACACACGCCGGGGGCCACAAAGCCTACGATATCCGATGCCATGGAACAGGGCAGTGGAAGAGAGATGCGGCAACAGCCAGCTTACCCTCGGCCTGTCATAGCTAAAGAAGAAAGCCATGCCCCCGGCCCGCAGGCCGGGGGCGACAGCTCAATAGCAGCCGTATTCCAGATAGGCGGCCCGGGGTTGTAGCGCCGGCCCCGAGACCGAGCAGGCGGCGAGCCAATGTAGGTAGCGATTTGACTCACACGAGTAGAGGAGATGCCATACTTGCGCGCCAGCTCTCTTCGGGTGTAGCAGCTGGTCTTCAGGTCTTCTTCCAGGTCGAAGCGCGCGGCGTAAGTCAGCTTGGCACACCCGGTGAGTCGGGTGTTGTCCTTCTTATCAAGCCACTCCTGAATGAGCGATAGGTCTGAAGCCGGCTGAGCGACAGTGATGTTGACGGTCTCAGCTGTGATCTGCCTTACTTGATACCGTAGACTTCACGGATGACCTCGAAGACCTTGATGCGGGCAGGCTTCGGCCTGACCTTCTGTCGGAACACCGGGTCTTCACACAGGCGGGTCATCTGACGGGTGGCCTCCACCCAGCCATCGAACTCGGTGTCAGTGGTACAGACGATGGCGTTGATCGTCTTGAGCAGCCCGATGGCCTCAGCCCACTCCTCCTGGGAGAGTTCGGGTCTGGGAGCGACCCAGCCCTTCTCACAGAGATAGGTCTTACAACCGAGGCTCGGGAGGCCCTTCCCGAAGCAGTACTCATCGAGACGCTCGATGTCCAACCAGGGGACATCGCGCTCTTTGACAATGTAGTCGAAGTCGCTCTTGTCAGTGGCGACCCCGAAAGCGCGGCTGCCGGTGAGGACACCGACAGCCTGGGCGGCCTGGCCAACCTTATGAGCGGTGTGCGCCCAGTCCTCAGCGAAGGCGATCTGGGGTTCACAGTAGATGTTCATCGCTGCCCTTCCGATAAGTCGCCCTGTTCATATCGCCCTCGCGCCACACGACGAGAGGGACACCTTGGCCTTTGAGGCGCTCGGCCTCGATCAGCAGGCGCTCCCCGTCTGCCACCTGGAGCATAACCAGCGAGCCATTCCGTGCTGCCGTTCCGAAGAACGACGCCATGTATCTTGATCAGCTCCAAGTCGTCGAGCATGCAGCCGTCCGCGCCCCACTCGGGTTTACCCCAGCTGTCGCGGATGCACTCCCGAACGGCCTGCACGTCAGAAACGTCGGCCTCGTCCTCATCGAGATCTTCGTAGCCCGGCTGGATGCGGGTCGTCGCGTAAAGCTTGGCGTGTACGGTATAGCAGGCGCTACGGTAGGTGACAGCCTCGTCGGCCTCAGGGTCGGGCTTGAAGACGACCTTGTCAGCGCCCTCCCCGAACACCTGCCAGTTGTCCTTCTCGCTCGGTTCCTGCTCGGGTTCCGGTTCTGGCTTCGGGTGATAGATCGGTACGTGATTGAGGTCCATGTGTTTGCTTACCCTTTCATAAGAAAGCCCCGCCGGTCAGGGCGGGGCTGTGACGCTTTTCTTTAGCTATGAGTCAGGTCAGTCGCGTCGACGACGGATCTCCCCCAGCTCACGTGCGGCCTCGTCGACCGGGAACGTGCACTCGTAGGCACCGGGCAGGCGGATGTCGAAGTCGGCATGCTTCGGGTGTGCCAAGTACAGGCCGTTGGGTGCGAGAATGATCGGGCCCTCCAGCTCCGTACCCTGTCGGTCGTAGATCGTCGCGTCGGCGTTCGTCACCAGGTGACGGCTGCCGACGGTTGCACCAGGCGCGATCTGACGATCGGAGGGCTTCCGCTGGGTCAGCTGGCTCACGTCCGCCTGCTCCAACGGCAGCCGACGCAGGTACACGTCACCCTGCCGGATGACCTTGCCATACGGCATGTCAACCGTCTGGCCGTCGACCAGACGAACCTCGGGATCTGCCTGTTCCCGCACACTCTCCGCGACCTCGGCCACGCACTGCTGAATATCCATGTTTTTTTTCCTTTTAAAGAGGGGTTGTTGGTTACCTAGACAAAGAACGTTATCGTGACCGGATCCTACCCCTGGTCACGGCTAATGAAATAACTCCCTGAGGCTGACCCCGAGGCTGCCCCTGAGGCTGACCCCGAGACTACGCCCGAGGCTGGCCCCTAGCCTCTCTCCCAGATCAAGTTTCATCTAGCACCTCCCAGAGGCTGACCCAGAGGCTGACCCAGAGGCTGCCCCTGAGGCTGTCCCTGAGGCTGGGCCCGAGGCTGGCCCAGAGGCTGCCCCTGAGGCTGTCCCTGAGGCTGGCCCAGAGGCTGGCCCCGAGGCTGTCCCTGAGGCTGACCCCGAGGCTGGCCCTGAGGCTGACCCCGAGGCTGTCCCTGAGACTACGCCCGGGGCTAGGCCTGAGGCTGGCCCAGAGGCTCTCTCCCAGATCAAGTTTCATCTAGCACCTCCCAGAGGCTGACCCCGAGGCTGGCCCAGAGGCTCTCTCCCAGATCAAGTTTCATCTAGCACCTCCCAGAGGCTGACCCCGAGGCTGCCCCTGAGGCTGTCCCCGAGGCTGGCCCCGAGGCTGGCCCCGAGGCTGTCCCTGAGGCTGACCATGAGGCTGGCCGTGAGGCTGCCCCAGAGGCTGGCCGTGAGGCTCTCTCCCAGATCAAGTTTCATCTAGCACCTCCCAGAGGCTGGCCCCGAGGCTGGCCCAGAGGCTGGCCCTGAGGCTGTCCCTGAGGCTGACCCCGAGGCTGGCCCAGAGGCTGGCCG
>Ga0307974_1001448_pt1 | contig 16352 bp, 17 predicted proteins | sample OrgLakmetagen784_FD_201812 | JGI IMG/M metagenome (GOLD analysis project Ga0307974, IMG submission 201812) | Saline water microbial communities from Organic Lake, Antarctica - #784 | ecosystem: Environmental > Aquatic > Non-marine Saline and Alkaline > Saline | place: Antarctica: Organic Lake... | reverse complement strand
CCCCTTATTAAACTATTCCAGTATTCAGTTTGGGGTGCAGTCAAAAGTTCGGGTTCGCAAACTTTCACGCATTTTAACGAACCCTAAAAATGCCGTTCACGAGCTATAAAAGTTCGCAAAGATGTATATAGTTACCGCCAAATTGCCCTTATTTTGAAATTTTGGATCCAGATTTGGTCAAAAATGCAGGAAATAGCCTTAGATGGACTTCACACGTTCTGATTGTTTGTAAAGATTGAATATAATATGTATGTAATACATATAAGACAATTTAAGCATGTCTTAGATGAGTATGAGTATGAGTTTTCTTTCTGAGCTTATGGATTAATTTGTGGCTGGCCGAGACCAGTCAGCAGCCGATCAGCCAAACAACCTGGCTGAAGGTCACCCCCCATTGTAACCATTGTAACCATTGGATGAATATGGAAACCAGCAAAATCAAAATTGCACATCGATCTGCTCGAACAGTTTGAGGTTTCTAGAACTTTCGCATACTTTGTCAAACCTTTGCTCCCAAAAAATCAAACTAAACTACCCTGAATTGTTCAGTGCCTGCTTTCTTGCCACATGGATTATTTATTTTGACCAATGTGCAAGAAGGTCAATGCATTCCACTAGCTACCGATTTGAGAGATCATTCCGTCTTCATCGTCCAGTAAATCTTTATGTGGGTAGCCTTGGAACAAAGAAACAGGAAGAGGGGCACCCCGTACAACCTGAATTGGAACAGAAAGGCAGTTAAGTCCAAATTAGTAAGTGCATTTAACCTCATTCACAACCAAAGCTATGAAAATGCTGTGAACAGACAGACAGAAGGAAAAACAGAGCCCAGCTGCAAAGTAAGGTTATTCCATATTACCTTGGCACGGATCTTTTGCACTCTCTCCACAAAATTGGTCCGCAAGCGTGATTCCGATAGCTGATCCACGTATATAGGCACTTCTAACCTGGGTTGCTCCTTGAATGTTGCTCCTGTGTGGGACGAATGAAAGCGAGGTTTAATCTGTGTTATGCTTCCACGGCACACCATCTGTTTGATCAGAAGAACTTGCCGATTCCGTGTCAGGACAATTTAAATCAGCAGACAGGTGTCGCTACAAGGGTAGGAGCATGGTGCTTAAGAACAGTAAAGGTTATGTTAGCAGGATCAGAGTGTTTCTGCAATGTGGATTCCTTGATACAAATGAAAAAGTATAAGTGGTTGCTTGCTTGTGGGATTTAACGGGCTCTCATCACTTCTTCGTGTCAGTCATGATGTACACATTCCAACTCACGGCCACGGTTTCCATTAGCTCTAGCATGGCCACTGGCAGTGTCGCTTGCGTTACTGCAATGTATGATTTACCGCAGTTGGTATCATGCCTCCACAGCACACATTCACTGGACACATGCAAGCAAATGAATACGCACCTGGCACAGTGTTGGATACAAAATGGTGCATGCCTGTGGGCTGGAGGACTTGTGAATGCAAGGGTGACAAGGAGGTGCTCGTCCCCCTAGCAGGAGGTCCAAATTGATAAGTGGTACGTTTACCATTACTTATGAGCCCTGGAGTTCCAGCTACACTGTATTTGTGAGTGAGCCCTCTCGCCAAGGTGCCGGAACGGCTGGCAGGTTGTTGCCTGCTGCTGCTTTCATTCTGGGCAATCGAGCTGGGCACGTTTAAACAAGCACCTGGATAGATGTTGCCCCAGTGTGGGAGCAAGGGAGGTTGAAGCGGAACAGCACCTGCAGTGTATGATGCCGCGTAAAGAAAGATGTTGTTCTGGGATCTGCACCACCCAATAAACGCAGAGAGCCAATCGACACCTCACTCGAAGAATGACAAGGGGAAGAGCTGTTTCATGTGGCACGCCTAAATTTATTTGGCAACATGCGATAAATTGCAAGCTTTCACAATTTCTTTTAAACGCAGCTTGGGCAGACAAGAGGCGAGAGTTGGGACACAGTCCTTCCTTTCAATTCATTTTGTGACCTATTGCGTGCCGATGGTTGTTGTTTTGTTCATCCTTTAGGCTAGCAAAGGCTAATTTGCATATACACCATGTATTGCGCAAAATGTTTCGGTCGATGTTATCCCTTCAGAAGTACTTGGGGGTGAGTCTCAACGGAGCCAGCCAAATATTTGGATCTAATTCCTAGCCTGGAAACTGTTGTGGCCAAAGGTGCTTCTAGTAGAGATGTGTGCTGCGTACCTTTTGTACATGTACCTATTTTGTTTGTGTGTTTACATGTTGTGTGTGCACAAGTTTTTTTCATGCTGGAGGCCTTCGGCTTTGCCCAGGTAACTGTGGGTCTCAGGAAGCATCAGTATTGGAAAAGAAACTGACTAAAATGACCACAACGCACTTGAAGCACCGGCCAGCTTTGGAGGACTAGAAGAGTGGTGGACTTTTGCGGAGGAATGGAGTGCAGGATGGGCCTTGGTGGAGGAATTATGCAAAGGGAAAGGAGGTGGGGGAGTGGTGCCTAGTCCCACAGCGGAGGTTAAAATCCGCTTATCGGGGGAAGTGAAGGGCCGAGACAACGCCATCTGAGAGCTGGCGCGAGCCGTGGCTGCGTGCGTGTATGTGTGTGTGTGAACATGTCTGTATGACCAGATGTGTGAGCATAAGGAACTCCTCCTATCGTTGCTCAGCACGTCTGCTGTATACTTGCATGCTCAGGTGTGCGCAGCAAAAAGAGTAAGATTATGGTGCTGAGCAAAAATAAAAAAGCTCAAACACAAGCAGAAAAACTGTTTAGAAAACAGCATATTAAATGCTTGACACCAGGCGGACAAAAAGCAAAGCCAAATCACGTAGGGAACAGCAAAGGTCGAGTGCTTGAAATCAAGCAAAAGAAAGGCACGGCTAAAAGGTGTGCCTTACCCTGGTTGCGTGCTTTCTCCTGTGGAAGAACTAGCCAATGTGATACGCGCGGATGGCAGGAGTCACTCTGCCCGGTACCGTCACTGACGGCAAGAGGATTGAAATTTGGCAAAACTGCTGGCATTCCATCGTACACCACCTCATCATCATCGCCAGCATCACTGGCGTCACCCTCTAGGAGTTGCTGCAGCTGCTGAGCTGGAGATGAGGGGGAGGGGGGAGGGAAATGGTCAATGTGCTTCGGTAGCTCTGAGGGTGAAGGGGAGTGCAACTTGTTGAGCCTGGCTGCAACTAGGTTTTGGGACAGGGGCGTGCAGCATGCTAAGGGAAGGCTGTTTGGATCTGGGCTGCCCTCGGGGCTGCTGAGAGGGAGGGCACTGGGAGAGGTTGGTAAGAGGCTGGTGGGCGTTCGGTGGGCTTTGCTTGTGTGTATTGGTACGCGCCTTTATGTGTGTGTGTGAATGTATGTGTGTGTCAGAGAGAGAGAGGCGAATTATCCTCATGGGTTCTCAATCTTGGCAATTTATGCGCAATAACAGTGGTCAAACATGCAATAGTTCAGCGGGTGACATTGTGTAGTACGGTTGTCCAAAAATCCAAAACTGGATCTGCAGGGAGAACAAACTTGTCCACGCATCACGCACCTGAACTCCACAGAGCTTTGCCGCCTGCTCCTTGATTTGCTTGTGTGCGTGTTGCCAGACTGGTCAACATACAGATGTTTTGGAATCTCCTCAGTTTCTGAAATGTAACGCAAGCCTTGTGCAGACAGTCCCTTCCCCTCAAAATGGTTGCCTCTGTTGCCTGGAAATTTTTATGTGCCATGATTAAAATTAAAGAGCAACATAAATAAATTGGTCAGAGCAGCAAGGCAATTATATCCTAAAATGCAAACTGAAGTTGACTGCGCAACTGAATTGATACTTAAGTCCAGCATCAAATTAACAGGAACAACACTTGCATTGAAGTGGTAATTGGAAGAACACTCATCATACCAAACAGGCACTGTGCAATCCACATTGGATCCGCCCACCTTTTCCAGTTCCAAGTCCATGCTCCCCATTTGCCTCCTCTTTGGGAGCAGACTTATGGTAAGAGTACCTATGAGGCAAGTGACTGCTTTGTGGCAATATAAGGTCACTGAGAGTGCTGCCCTCGCCGAATAGCGTGCCACCCTCTCCAGGGATTGGCTCGTAGCTTTCCAGGAGTTGAGTGGCACTGAAAACGTTTTGGCTGCCAGGTTCCTTCTTCTGTGAGTGATCAATTTATGCACGCAGCACTTTTGACTAATGCTGCTGCTCAAGATTTGTTTGTGCAAAGTGAACATTTTGGCAATTAATGTCCAAGACGTCTCTCTCACTGCTTGCCATAAGCCTTTGGTTCTAACTGTTCCTCTATGTGGTAAGGCAGCCAGATTAAGTGCTTCAAATTCAGGTCAGGGTGCTTTCTCCCTTTCTGTGCAAGTAAAAGGTTTACTCAAATTGGAAATAACAAAAAATCTCCGTCACCAGTCTGAATGCAACTGCTTGCAATCACAGGTTTAGTTGAAAATACGTACAGCATATAAGATACGACATACATCAGGTTGGCCAAAACCCTATATTGACACCGTATATGACCGTATACTATTATAATATTGGTGATTGCCCTGCCAAAATCACCGTATGTACACCGTATATATATGGTTATAGCCAACACTCTTTGTGCACAAGTCAGCGGCCTGTGATCTAGATTTTTTCCTTTTCAGGGGAAACAACAGGAAAGCTAAACAACTCTAAGCAACTGTTTCACGTCCACGTTTGGCAATGCACCAACCTGTCCTTTGTGATGGAGCTGTGTGTGGATGTCATCCTGAATGGGGCTTGAATTAAAAGAGCGAGAGAGTGGAACGAAGGAGTGGGAGTGCCGGAGATGAGAGGCTGAGGACTGTGGAGCAGTATGCCGCAGGCACATGGATTGAGAAAGTGGCAGGGAGCCGTGCTGGGGGGCATTCCTGTTAGGTCTTAGTGTCCCATCTGAAGACTCAAAAGGAGGGGAACCGGGAGTGGAGGGTGTTGTTTGTGGGCTGTGCTGTCCAGTGGCATGCTGGTGGAGGTGAGATGAGGTGCGTTGAGGAGGCAGTAGGTGGAGTAAAATCTGCAGACCATGATTTTGCACACACACAAACGGTAAAACGGGAGTGAAGACTCAGATGCCGGACGTTACATGTCTTGTGTTTGAACTCTACTGGCAGCGTAATGGAGGTTTGCATGGAGCTGCTTTGGTTTCCCAAGGTGTGATTACCTAGCATACAAGAATGATGTGCACATGCCTGCAGCAGTACAGCAGACAAAAAAGGTACGAGGTGTCAGGACGTATTAGGCATTAGGTAACATTCCATGTATCAGGCATCAGGCGTCTGGCTGTGGGCGCTTAACATGCGCTTAAAGGAACTAAATTGTCCTCCAATCCATAAGTGCAGCGCCTGTAAAAGCCATCCAACTTCCAAAAGGCCATCAACTCTGAGCTGTACCAATGCACACACAACGCGAGGTACACACATTCACACAAACACATACAACACACGCTTGTCTGAGCTATTCGATGTACACCTGGTCATAGTTCTCTACAGGCCGAGTGATGTGCGGCGGATGCTCTAAGAGGCTTCCAACAAGCAAAGCGCCGGGCCCTTCTTTCTCTGGACCTGGCAAATGTTGCTCCGAAAGCCTGGGGGTCTCTGTCATTGGCATGCGGGCCTGTGAGGAGCCCAGTAATTGGGAGAATGCAACATGACATGTGAAAGTTAATCCAATATAATGTTGACTATAAGGCACACGATATGTTTACACAAAACAGGTCTTTAGCTGTGTGCGTGCGTGCGTGTAAGGTATGCCTGTCTCTGTGTTTGTGTGTTGTGTGTGAGTGTGTCTCTGTGTGTGTGTGTGTGTGTAAGTGCAGCAGCAAACTGCCTCATTTGTGCCCTGCTGTATACTATGCACACAGCACAACATAATATAAATAAAGAAATTTGTAGCTGAGTGTGTTGAAGATGCAGCAGGGCTGAAGTATTTGTGCCCTTCTATTTCTAAACAGCAGCAAAAACATGATCAGACTCTGCTGCTGAATAGGGGAAGACCATGCTTCTGCGTGAGCATATCGATGGGGAGAAGGCTTTACTAATTAACTATTTATTGTGGGTGTAGCCTCTCTTAGATTGTTTGGTTCAAATTTACTGGAACCTATAACAAGAAACAAGAGCGGCCATTTCTCAGGTGTTCCTCATGATGCATTACTTCATTAATTCATTACATTTTGAGGAAAGTCATTTGAAGTTAATCCTCCTCCTTATGCTTCAAGTCTGTACCTGCTCAGCCGTATCTCCAGCAGGATCCTCAGGCTGAGCAGGCAGAGTTGTCGCAGTATACTTGCACCCTGCCAGCCCATTTGTTTGTGCGCCCTTCCATGGATGACTGGGCTGGTTGATTTGGAGGGCACCTGAACAACAATTACAGTGCAAAAATCCCGCTGTGTTGCTTATGTGTGTGTGTGTGTGCGTGCCTCTATGCCTAAACATGCATCTACACGTGTTTGTGTGGTGAGCATTTGCGTGCACTAATGTGTGTTTCATATTTCATATAAGAAGATGCATTTGAATATTTGGATACCCACCCAGTGGCCTTATAGCTGGAGTTTGCAAGCATTGCAGGTTTGCTTCTCAAAGGTTCTCAAACCACGTATCAATATCCCTCGCACACCACACATATCAAGGCCAAAATGCCAGAGGCAGGGGTGCGCAAGGCTTCACGTGCCTGGGGCCAGCTTGTGTCCTCCAGGAACACGCAGTAATGCTCCTGAGGACGGCCTTAAGCCTGTGCTGGATGAAGTGATCCTTGGTGAGGCGGCAGTGGATTGAAGAGTGGGGGAGGAGGGCCTTGAGTGGGAAGGGGAAATGATAAGGTCCAGGAGAGGAAGCGAGCGGTTGACTGGGTTTTGGAAGAGGTCTTGCTGGGGTTCTTGTGCCTGTGACGGCTGCTGAGTCGTCTCACCCAACTGCGCAGGTTGTGCTGCCTGCTGCTGCTGAGCTGGATCAGGCGGCAACGCAGGTCGTGGTACACCTTGCTGGTTTGCATCTTGCACTTGCTGTGCTGCCATTTGTGCTTGCTCCAGCGCCTCCCCTTGGCCTCCTTCCCTCCCTTGATGTTGAACTGGCCGTGCCTCAGATCGGTAGCTCTGGGATGATGCTTCTCTGCAATCCTGCCCCTTTGACTCTTGCTGCTGCTGCTGCTGCTGCTCTTGCTTCCCAGGTGCCTGGTCCCGGTGCTGCTGTTGCCCGAGACCCAGCCCCTCTCCAGTTTCATTAGCAGCTTTCTCTCCTTGCTGCTGTTGCTTCTTCTGCTGCTTCTGTCGCTGCTGCCTTATTTGTTGCTGCACCACAGCATGGGAGCAATTTTCTTGGGCCTGTTTGACCTGCCGCTGCAGCATTTGCAACAACTCCTGTTGCCGCTGCTGCTTTTGCTGCTTTCTGCAATCCTGTGCCTGTGCCTGCTGCTGCGTTTGCGCCTTTAATTGCTCGTGCAACTGCTGCTGCTTTGCCTGTTGCTGCTGGAAATAAACTAGAAGGTCCTTGGTGTTGAGTGCAGGGGTAGGAAGGTGGGTGGGAGCAGCATGTAGGAACATGGGTTGACGAGGAGGAGCAGTTAGAGGATTTCGCGGGTCAAAGGGTTCTGGAAGCTTTGCCTGCAAATCCCATAGGCTGAGCAGCTCATCTGCGACACCCGGCTCTTTTTTTATTGAGAAATCTACTTGCTGCTGCTGCTGCTGTGCTTCAAGCTTGTGTGTGCGTGTGGTGGGAGCAGCTTGTGCCGGATGATCCTGGCTGATCCCACCACCTGGTGTTGACCTGAAATCAAATTGCCTAAGTGCAAGGGCTGCTTGCCGCCTTTGATGGGCTGCAGATGAGCTTGTCCTTTGAGCTGCTGGAGTTGATGCTGGTGGTGCTGTTGCTGATGATAGTGCTTGAGATTCTCTTTTACCCGGAAGCAATCGAGTAGGAGAAACCACTTCCAAAGCTGCGTCGGCATGGCGCTCCACCCTTATGCTTCTGAAAGAAAACAAACGTGTGTGTGTGTTAGTGTGAGAGTGTGTGTGTGTGTGTGCGTGCACGTGCGTGTGTGTATGTGCGTGTGTGTGCGTGTGTGTATGAGTGTATGTGTGTGTATGTGTGTATGTGCGTGCGTGCATGCGTATGTGTGTGTGCATGCGTGTGTGTGTTAATCAAATAAGCAGCGAGACGTGCCTGCAAGAGCGCTCAGCGCAAGCAGCGCGCTGTTCAGAAGTCATGAAGTTGATCCGCTACAGACAGGTCCAAGTTAAAAGTGCTGCCACAATGTGCAGAGTTGAAGTTTAATTCATTGTTAAAGTCTCCTGCCAATTAGTGCGCAGCTACTCATACAAAAGTTTACAATGGACTCCAATCCTTAGAATATGACATAATTTCCATTATGTCATATACCTACAATAAAATGATACAAGAATGAATTTATTTAATCACCGGGGGATTTGAATTACCATGTGAGCATGTCTCTCACATCAGGACTCGGGTAGCACGCAAGCAACGCAACCAAACAAAGTCCTCCCCTCTTTTGCACCCGTGCCTTGTTTCACACGCGCGGACTCTCTTGCACATCAATTTGTTGTGTATCCTTGACTACAGGGGGGGAGGCTGCAGCAAAGAAGACCCATGGGATGAAGGAATAGATGACATCATGGTACGTACGTGTCCGTGCCTGACTCTAGCTTTGGAAGTCTAGCTTGGTCGTGCTTGCCAAATCAATCATTAGCCTGTTTCGTAAGGCATTTGTGATTGCAGGCTTGTATTAGTAAGCACAGTTAGTTGTCAATTCTTGCCTGCTGTCTCTAATACAATACTGAAGACGGAGTTAGGCTTTGTGTGAGTTGGTTCACTCAGTGCATGGGACCACTTGCAGGCATTCCCAGTACCCCTGCCCCGAATTCGACACTGCAGCATTGTTGTAACATTTAAATAGCCCTATATCCTGGTTAATTTCTGGTTTAAATGCCCTGCGTCTTTACATCTTTTCACCCATTGCGTTTGCTATGACATTTGCTGTGGCCAAACAGGGCCCCAAACCAGAAGTAGGGAACCTAGTGCAACGTCCGGGCAGCAACACCCAAAAAGGTAGGAGGAACTTACGGCACCTTCTCGACTGTTTTGTGGAAGACGGACAAAATAAAGTTGTGATTATGCAACACAGAGTCAACATAAGAAGGTCTAGGCAAAAATATATAGTACCTTCACGTTCTAGCGCGAGCACTATTATAGTATCACATGGAGGCTGCTACAAACTGCAGAAACAAAGCAGCTGTTTAGCTTACGTGCAGGAGAGGGTCCCATCCGCTTGGCCTCCCAGATCCCCACACGGTTCACACCCTACAAGTCAGCTCCCAGGGGAGCTGGAGAGCCTCCCTTCAAGCGCTTGGTGCTCATCTCCTCAAGGGTGCATGAGTGCCTACAGGTAGTACACAAGTGTGGAACGCGACCACTCCTCAAAAGGAGTTGCAGATGGTGACATTGCTTCACGCATTAGTGGATGTGGAGGAAGGATACACATAACGGACTGTACAGCAGTGTGAAAGAGCAATTTGGGCCAAGTCTTTCGGCAAGAAAAGACATTGACTTGCTTTTGTTAACTTTTGAGTAGAAACTGGAGTGACTGACTAAACAAAAGCCGGATGGATATGGAAAAACAAATGACCTTGCGCAAGATGTTTGTGCACATCTTATTTCTGTACGCTTTGCCTAATCAGGCATAGCTGAAAATGGAAGTTCAGCGGTGAGCTTGCAGCAAAATAATAAGACTATAACAACCACGGCCTGCACGTCCTCTTGCTGTTCGTTTTTTCCATTGTCAAGCCATTGTGATAGCCAAAATTCAGACAAGCAAGGGTGTCCCGTGTTAGGAGTAGCAAGGTGATTGCGTGAGTAGGTGTGGGCTTTAGCGTGAGATTTGGAAAAGAGGAGCAGGACATCAGGACGTCCACCAGACTTATATAGATCACCCAGTTTGCAGGTATCTTGCACGCCGTGCTTTTTATTGCTGTCTTTATTTGCATAATGCTTACCCAGCCCCAGTAATTCCATCATTTAATCCAGGTGGCAGAGCAAGTACTTCCCAGTGTTGCTGTTGTGGTGTACGATTGGAGGGTGTACACACTGCAAGAGCTGGTGCGTGCCATAAAAAAGGTCCTTGGAGGCAACAAAGTGTTGTCCATTGCTGTGGTGGCCCCAGGCAGCACGCCAGGCTGTGTAGGTGAGTGAATTGCTCTTGCATTGTTTTGTTGTGTGTATGTGTCTGTGTGTGCCCTTGCTCTGCCTCTAAACCTTATACTGTTTCATCTTCATACGTGTGCACTGATTTGTGCAAGGAGTGTGATCCTCCTGGTGCCTCCATGCCTTCCAAAGCTCATTTCTTTCAATTTTGTGTGTATTGCCTCTTTTGGGGGGAAACTTTGAAGGGGCAGGCCTGTAGAATGTAGAGTTTCAGTTTGAGCAGTTTTGTCGCAATTGTAGCCTGGGTTTTAAAACAACAATGGCCAACAAAGAGCTCTTGCTGCCATTAACACAGACTCACAACTTTAAGAAATTTATCGAAGTGCAGTTGCTTTTGATCTATCACCTGTACGTAAAACACGAGGCACTAATTGAATAGCACCTGCACGACGTCTAGGTGAAATCTCTACTCTAGGTGTAGCATTATCTAGTGCTGTTTCAAAAACCTCCACAGATTTACTTAGTTCCCTTCCCACCCTCGATGGCAAATAATATGCAGGACTTCTCGAGGGTTGCAGCACCAGTGTCGAAAAGCTAGAGCCTGTTGTTAGCCAGGCTGAAGGTGGGTGCTGTGTGCGCCATAAAGCGTAGCGCTCCTAGTTCTGTGTTGCAAATAGCTCCAGCATTATTGGTCATTGGATTGCATCGCAAGACGCTGAGCTTGAGTTTATAAAAACTCGAGTTGACACAGGCAAGTATTCAGCTGTAGTTCTGTGTACATTCAGCCATTTCGATGGTACCCAACTCATTTTTCAATGACACACGCACGGCTGTCCCCTATAGGTGCAGGTGGCCAAAGCCCCACACCAAGCCACCCCCTAGCAGCTAATGCCACAGAGCTGGCCCAGTTTTGGCGTGTGCTAGCAAGCTGCGTGACAAAAAGTGAGAAAGGAGAAGGCCGGCGTGTGGACCTATTGGGCTGCAGGTATTGGCATTCTCCGCAATCATGGTTGCAGGAATTGTTGCTGCCCGGTACACCGCCATCAACACAAATACACACATTTTCATAAAAGTATTGTATTCTCACCAAACCACTTGTAGACAAGAGGAGATTCCAGAGGAGGGGGCAGCTTTATTGAGGGTGAGTAACCCTTTGCCGTTGCAGATTGCAGAGCTGAGGAAGCCACGTGTCGCATATTGTACAGCAAAGGTGACTGCTATTGTAGGAATAGGACACGCTTCCAGTTGGGTTTGAGAGCTGAACTTAAGCTTTTTCTCTGTTTCTCATTATTGTGCAATACTACTTAATCAAATATGAGACCATCATTTTGTCAATTCATTTGCAGGTGCTTACACGCTTGACTTCGGTGCCCTTTGCCGCTGCTGATGATGCTCAAGACGGCTTCCAGTTAGCCACTTGTTTTGAGCATTCCAATTCACAGCACCTGTCATTGCAGAGGTCTGCTGTGAAGGCTCTGGGCCTCTATTTTGACAAGTATGTGGCTGGCTGGGTATGCAGGATTGGAATTGCAGTCTTAGAAGTAGGTGTGAGCAAGTGGTGGGCAAAGCTTTAAAAGGATTTGAAGCCGAGTGAAGTTTTTGCTCTGGCCTGCTTTGCACGTACCGGTAGTGCAACTGCAACCAAAACATTGCTGCTAACGTAGCCTCGGGTGTCACTTTGTACAGTTTTGACAATTAATGTTGTTCATTGGATAGCGTCTGATCGAGGTCAAGATTGGGCTTTTGCAGGTCCAAGCTTTTAGGGCTACCGGCTGTAGAGACTGGGCGGGAGCTGGTGGGAAGAGCTGCTACAGCAGGTGTCCAGCCTGACAGGGACATCTTCATCCGGTTTGCAGAGCAGATTGAGAAGATCAAGATTCCGCTGCCACGAATCTTCCAAAGGTGGGCGCAGTTTCTATACAGCACAGCTGCTTGCAGGATGGCTGGTAGTTTAATTGCCTCAAGCTGCTTGCGAGTGCACGTGCCATACACTATGATGATTGTAATGCAAGCCCACGTCAGTTGTACACTAAGAGAAATCATATTCCAGCATCTCTAACCTATGAACTTTACTGTGTACAGATTTGACGTCAGCCGCACAGGCTTCCTCACCACAGGGGAAGTTAGCAACCTGGTGCGTGCGGTGTGTCCAAATGCCAGCCAGGTTGACGTGGAGCATGTGGCCTCCATGCTCGACTTGGATGGCAATCAAGGGGTGACACTGGCCGAGCTGCAGCTGTCATTGGAGCAGGACAGTAAAATTGAGAAAGCGGTAGGTGCCTGTGCTGGATGTGCTACAAAGGGTCGATGTATCTTGAGGGATGTGCTCACTGTGAATCATACGGTGCACCGCTGGCTTTGCTTATATAACTTTTGTTACCTTGCTCTTAACTTAAATAATCACTGAATCTAAGTGGGTGGCAGGGGTGAGGAAAACAAAGGCTCATTTCCTTGGGTTGTAAATCTCCAGCAAGACATGTCTCTCAGCTACCTCTTCTCATTATACCCCACTGGATGTTTGCAACACTGGACGTTGCTGTACCAGTTTAATTGCTTAATTGGTATGTTAGATGTTGTATAAAACTTACATACCCACAACAACTTCGTGCTCACTCTTTGTACTGTAGGTTCAGGAGGGGAGAGACGTTTTGAACTTCATGCCTGCCCTTTGTAGCTACTTGACAGAGAACGAGGACAGGTATGTGCGTAGGGTGCCGGTGGTGTGCTTTTGCTTATCACATGCACGTCAGCAAAATGCATCTTCGGTTTCAAAGTATTGAACGACTTGCATGTACCCCACCCCCTGACAGAAGTTAGACAAAAATGAACGAGCACAGGTAGGATGCGCCATAAGCTGTCTCGCAGGGGCCTTTGAGATTTGTCACACCCACATGTCTGTTCCACACATTTGCTTTTGTTTTAATTTATATGCTCTATCAAATCTGCTGTTCAAAGGATGCAGCTTCTTGTTTGGTGAATGGGCAGCTCCAAATAGATCTATAGGGACTAAAACTTACTGCATCTCTGTCCGGTAATGCTTTGTTTTCAGTTTCAGGCATTACTTCAAGATTGCCGACACCTCAGGGGATGGGTCTTTGGACCACAAGGAGCTGGTTGGCATGGTAAACAACATCCCTGGCTTGGACACGCGCGAGCGGTGAGCATGCCATGACCTTCTCCAGAACAAGGCTGAACAAGTCAAATTCTGTGGTGGTTTACATTCCTGGGTTGGTGGCTTTGTGCGGACACATGCACACACACATGACACCCCCTTTTTTGTGACATCTCCAAATCATTACAGCCAAAATCTGGATACATAACATGCCCTTGTTGCCCATCCCCTTACTCACAGTAAGTACCTGGTCAGCTACTTTTATCAGCTGGGCGGGAAGCTTGATTTTGACAAGATGCTCCACGCCATTCAAACATTCGGATTTAGACTTCCGGAAAGGTCTGGCCTGCAAAACCTAGGAGAGCTGAGCGCTACTTCAGGTCAGAGGCAGCAGAGACCACATCCACAGCAGCATAGTATGCAGCAACCATTGGGCCAGCAGCAGCAGCAGCAGCAATATCTGGATCCACAGCAGCATAGTATGCAGCAACCGTTCGGCCAGCAGCAGCAGCAGCAGCAGCCACAGCAGCAACAACATCTGGATCCAGAACAGTCTAGCCTGCAGCAACCGTTTGTCCAGCAGCAGCAGCAGCAGCAGCAGCAGCAGCAGCCGTCGCAGCAGCAACAACATCTGGATCCAGAACAGTCTAGCCTGCAGCAACCGTTTGTCCAGCAGCAGCAGCAGCAGCAGCAGCAGCAACAACATCTGGATCCAGAACAGTCTAGCCTGCAGCAACCGTTCGTCCAGCAGCAGCAGCAGCAGCAGCAGCATTCGCCGTCGCAGCAGCAACAACATCTGGATCCAGAACAGTCTAGCCTGCAGCAACCGTTCGTCCAACAACAGCAGCAGCAGCAGCAGCAGCAGCAGCAGCAACAACATCTGGATCCAGAACAGTCTAGCCTGCAGCAACCTTTTAGCCAGCAGCAGCAGCAGCAGCAGCAACAACAACAGCGACCGTTAGGCCAGCAGCAGCAGCAACAACAACATCTGAATCTGAAGCTTCCTAGCAAACCTCATCTGTTAGACCAACAACAGCACCAGCAGCAACAGCAACCGCTAGACCAACAGCAGCAACAAGCTGCACAGCAGGAGCAAGGGTTACAGAATCAGGCTGCAAGAGTGCCGGAGCAGGCTGTCAGCGCCTTGCAGTCAGCAGTAGCGCCAACACAGAGTGTCGTTCAGCAGCAGGCTGCGCATCTCCAAGATTTGGGGGGACAAGTTGCAAGGATGCCAGATGAGGGTATAAGTGGATTGCAAGCAGCAGCAGCGCCAACACAGGGTGCCTTGCAGCAGCAAGCTGCACATGTCCAAAATAGCTTACCCGAAGCGAATTTAAAACCTGGTCTGAGGCAAGGCTTGAAGGGTTTATTTGGCAGTAAGCAGCAGCCACCACAAACCACTTCTTTGCCTCAGCCTTCACCGCACCAGCAGCAGCCTTCACAGCAGCCACAAAACAGGCTTGGTGGACTAATGAGTTTTGGCAAGAAGCAGCTGTCTCCTCCTTCTGCACAAGGACAAATAGCTCAGGGAGCAGGGGCTTAGTGTTTTCATGTCTTGCTTTGTTTTAAGGGTGGTTACATTGGTTAGGGAAGATATTTGAATTTATTCCGCACACACTTAATCTATAGAAAGGTTGACCTTGATTAAAAAAATACAACATGAAGTGATGCTTTGGAGCATCAGGAAAAAGGTTGTCTGTATCCAAATCAGTGTTACGTGTCCTTACCAGCGTGGCACTTGGGAATTTTACGTCACACACAAAGCGATAATGCTCTTGGCGGGACGAGCCCCAAAAATGCCTAGGATGCAGTGGCTTGACGAGAGCCCTGCAAAGATGAGACACTACTAGCTAGACCCCATAACAAGTAGCTGAAAGCTGTGAATTAAGATCTCTGGATGAATTACACCTCAAGGTGCAAGCCTCCCCACTTCTTGGACTTGGGCATGAGTGTTAACACATTCACACAAACTCCAATGCATGAGTGGCAACACAATTCACACACACTTTAATCCGAAGGTCCTTGTCTCCAACTACCATGTGCAAGCTGTCAACTAGTCAGCTGCTAAACTTGTCCAAACCAGACGTGCCCTTTCCAGTACCACCACCATCTATCATCAGCCATCAGGGATTGGTCTCAGCCTGCATACCTCCTGATCCCCATGGGTTTGTTTTTCCCATGGTGGAGTCCGATGGTGCTCGTTACCAAAGTGGCGCTTGCTTCTCTTCAGCTTCTGAAGCCATCTACGCAAAGCGCTAGCCTCCGATCTCCAACATCCCTCCTTTAACTCAACGCCATCGTGGTAGGTGACCTAAACAGCAAGAAGGCCATCGGTAGCTGCCCTACTACAAGCCTGGTGGCCTGTGGTTAAGCCAGTCTTTTTGGGTTATCCGCCAAGTAAAGTGGGATTTTGCTGTCTGGTAGTATTCATCCATGAAAAGGAGGCTGTAATCGCCGCTTGCATATTAAGTTAGGAGTGTGGCATGGCTCAGGCTTTTTGCCTTGGTAACTTGTACAACAGGAGCAATTTTAGCCCAAGAGGAGTTCGGCTTCTCCTTGCATAAGAAGGTCAATCCAGTTAGTAAGCAGGCACTTTAATATTAAGATGTGCCACTCAACTTGTCCTAATGAGTATATGAGACGCTTGTTTCACATGAGAAAATTCCAAATTGCAAGATGAATCAGATGGCACTAAATATAGAAACTGGCTACATTCCTCTTTACTTGACAAAAGTGCATTTAGCGAATGTATTAAAACTCTGAGCAACAACAAATCCCCAGGACCTAATAATGGTATTGTAAATGAGCTTCTACGTATGCTACCCACAGAAATCCAGGATACCATACACATGCTTTTCATTATTATGTGGGCAACTGGCTTCACGCCAAAAGCTTGGAAAATCAGCAATACTCTACTAAAACCAAAGAAATTACACGGAGGTATCTTCTGCTTAAACGGAGGCATCTCCTTAAGCGGAGGCATCTTCTACTTAATCTCCTTATCTCCTTATCTCCTTATCTCCTTAAACGGAGGCATCTTCTGCTTAAACAGAGGCATCTACTACTTCCTTCTTCCTACCTTCCTTCTACCTACCTCCTT
>Ga0307974_1001445_pt1 | contig 16364 bp, 16 predicted proteins | sample OrgLakmetagen784_FD_201812 | JGI IMG/M metagenome (GOLD analysis project Ga0307974, IMG submission 201812) | Saline water microbial communities from Organic Lake, Antarctica - #784 | ecosystem: Environmental > Aquatic > Non-marine Saline and Alkaline > Saline | place: Antarctica: Organic Lake... | reverse complement strand
CTTCTACACGCACAAAGGAGTTGGAGCAGCTGTTGGTGGCAGCAAGGGCGGCGCAGCAGGAAGCACAGCAGGAGGCTGCTGCTGCTAGGTGTGTGTGTATTTTGCTGCGACAGGTGCATACAAAACAGCAGGAGGCTGCTGCTGCTAGGTGTGTGTGTATTTTGCTGCAACAGGTGCATACAAAACAGCAGGAGGCTGCTGCTGCTAGGTGTGTGTGTATTTTGCTGCGACATGTGCATACAAAACAGCAGGAGGCTGCTGCTGCTAGGTGTGTGTGTATTTTGCTGCAACAGGTGCATACAAAACAGCAGGAGGCTGCTGCTGCTAGGTGTGTGTGTATTTTGCTGCAACAGGTGCATACAAAACAGCAGGAGGCTGCTGCTGCTAGGTGTGGGTGTGTGTGTGTCTATTCTGCTGCGACAATGCATACAAACCAGAGACTTGGGTTGCGTGTCGGTGTATCCCGCTGCAACAGATGCATATACTCCAGAGAGCTGGTGTCACATGTGTGTGTGTGTGTGAGTGTGAGTATTGTTGTGAGTGTGAGTACAAGTGCAAGTGTGTGTATCCTGCTGCAACAGGCGCAAATAAAGCAGAGAGTTGGTGCTACGTTTGTGAATATGTGTGTGCTTGTGTGTGTGAGTGCAATCATCACGTGCACGCCTTGCCCAAAGTCCACACAAACCAGATCATCCCAGCAGGTCTTTCAACTTGAGCTCTGTCCCTGAGTGGGTGTTGCCTCCTCCCTCTGCAGGGCTGAGCAGCAGGAGCTCGAGGAGAACCTAGCTGCTTGCCGGGCCACAGTGAGCAGGCTTCAAAACGGGGGGCACCTGTCCCGTTCTGGAGAGGGAGGAGGAGCATCTGAAGGAGCGGCACGAGCATCAGGGAGTAAGAATGGAGAGGGAGGAGGAGGAGGAGGAGGAGGAACAGTAGGAGACTCACCAGCAGCAGCAGGGGATAAGGTAGACAGAGACAGAGAAGGAGGAGTGATGGCGTCAAAGGCACCAGAGGCGCAGCACGACGCAGACCAGACCTCTCAAGCAGACCATGCTCAACATGAGGTGTGTGGGTGGGTGGGGAGGTGGGAGTTTGGGTGTAAGTGTGGCTGTGGGTGTATGTGTTTGTTTGTGTGTTTTTGCACGTGTGTCTGCTTTTGTGGTTTGTACATGCAGATGCATAACGTTCCTTCTTTTTCTCTAAGTTGGTTAAAATTTGGTAAGCGTAAACCCTACACTGCTCTCTTTGCACAAAGGAGCACCAATGCAATTGCCCATGGTAACTGTGAGATGAAACTTTCATCGCAAGACATCAGCTCTCATTTTGTTCAGATATTTTGGCAACTGAATGCGGAGCTTGTAGCCAGGGATGACAAGTTCTCAAAGAAGGCCAGTTGAAACCAAATCTGTAAAGATTTCTTGCAACATTAGGGTCCTTGCGCACAAGCGCACACACACACACGCACGCGCAAACACACACATACACACACGCATACACGCATACACACACACACACACTTGACGCCATCACAGGCAGAGCTTGCAGATTTCCAAGAGCGAGTGAGTTTGCTTGAAGGTCAGCTAAGTGCGGCAGAGCATGGGCTGATTGAAGCGAGTCAGCAGCTGGCAAAGGGGCAAATACGGATGGACGAATTGGAGGAGCAGCTGCTTGCACAGAGGTTGGATCCGTACTCATTCTCCTCTGCCCACTTTTACACCTTTGGTCACATGTTCTTTCTGCCGCAAGAAGCAGCTGTGTCGTTGCACGCATTCTGCACAACCCTGCTTCACCCTGCGTCTCCTTCTCAATTCCTTCCTTGCTCACACATTTTCTTTGCTGCATGAAGCAGCTGTGTCGTTGCATGCATTCTGTACGAACCTGCTTCACACTGCCCTGCTTGTGCCCCATGTGTGCATGCTTTACAGGCAAGCAGAGCTGTATCGTTGCCTGCATTCCGCACGGCCCTGCTTCACACTGCCCTGTTTCACACGGCCCTGCTTGTGCCCCATGTGTGCATGCCTTCATGGGCACTTGCACCAATCACAGGCAGTGCATCCTGCATCCCAACATTTATGATAAAGTTACCTTACCTCCCCTCTGTCATAATAAATGAGTCACAGGCCTATCTGTAAAATTTGCGTCGTAAGATTTATACAAGCTGTACAGCAGAAAGATGGCCTCATAGGTTTGGTTCATAAGGCTCAAAGGATCTGGCGAAGCTGGGCCATTGCAAAAGCTAGGCCATTTTTGCAAAGGCTAGGGGTAGTCAGGCAGTGCAGGTGGCTTTAGGCACAGCCGGTTTGCAAAGGCCAGGCGAATGCTATCAGCATGCTGTGCCGCCCTTGAGCATTGGGGAAAGCAGTAACGACTGCAGGGCTCGTGTGTGTGTGTTTGTGTGTGTGTGTGTGTTTGTGTGTGTGTGTGTGTGTGTGTGTGTGTGTGTGTGTGTGTGTGTGACCGCTGAGTTGCGGGCAGGGTGATGTAGATAGCAGCGTGTTCATTTGCTCATGCGATGCTCCTTTGCCTTGATGCATGTGTCGGGTTGGCCAGAGCCGCATGTATGCACTACCGTATATGACCGTATATTTGGTGATTTCCCTGCCAAATACCATATATGCACTGTATACTTATGGTTCTTGCCAACTCTATGCATGTGAGGTGTGATGGTTCCCCGCGGTGCCCACTTAGTTTCTTTAACCTTGATGTGTCTTATTAGTTGGCAGGTAGAGAACGATTCTATGTACAAAGTGTCACAGACGGAGTAGGCTAGCAAGCTGCATGCAGCACATACACACACACAACACACACACACATACACACACACAACACACACAGTAGACTAGCAAGCTGCACGCAGGTTGTTGAAGCTACCTGTTTAGTCTTCTTCTGTTTGCTCAATGCCACGTCAATGGACTTCATCGCAGGGCCTGTTCAGAGGGTTTGGAAGCTCAGCTACGGACAGCACGGCAGCAGGTGGAGAAGCAGCAGCAGCAGCAGCAACAGCAAGAGCAAGAACAGCAGCAGCAGCAGCAGCAAGCACTCAGGGCGGCACATGAGGTGCACACACCCTCCTCGCAGGAGCCTTTAGAACCACAGCAGCAGCTCCAGCACAATGACACGCAGCACAAAAAGCACACACAGGAGCACCAGCTGCTGCTGGTGCTGCTGCCGCTGCTGCAGCACGCCCTGCCGGTTGCGTCTGCCGCGGTCGCCCAGCAGGCACAGCAGCAGGGGGGCGCAGCACAGCACGGCGTGGCATGGCAAGCAACAGATGGCAGTGCGGATGTGACTGTATTGCTGCAAGGCCTCGGTGATTTGGTGCAGGATGCAGGGAAGATACAAAAATATGCTACGAGTGCTGCAGGTGTGTATGAGTGTGTGTGTGCGTGTGTGCGTGTGCGTGCGTGCGTGTGTGTGAGGGCTTGTCGTGTGTGTGTGTGTGTGTGTGTGTGTGTGTGTGTGTGTGTGTGTGTGTGTGTGTGTGTGTGTGTGCGCGCTTGTGCGTGCGTGTGCTGGTGTGGACCGTTCTCCCTTTCTTTCTATCCTCCAACCCCCCAACTGTCACACACACATATTAACATATTTTATATTCATGCCTGCCTGCTTCCTTATACGTACCCATGCATTAACTTGCACACATACACACATCACAAACAGAGCGTCTGCAACTGCTCATTCACCGGCTAAATTCGATTTGTGTGTCGTTGAACGTGTGCTTTTTGTTGAACAAAGAAGGAAAAGGGGGTGGGAAATACATATACACTGTCAGACCTTTTGATGAATACATACACACGTATTGACATGCAAAAGGGCAGGCGTGCTCCGTAAACAGAAACAGGTACAGACCAGTGTAGGGCCTAGACCGCGCAGAAAGCTTTTAAAACACAACAGACCTCAGACAATCTTCACAAGACCAGACTGCAAGGGATAACTTATAACTTCCTTGGGAGCAGAGGTAGTGTAGCCCTCCGACCCTGACACTGAGGACATACCCTGATGTCTGGGATTGACTGACTTGCCCAGACCTCCCACCAATTCTTGACTCACTTGCCCAGATCTCCAACTCGACTTTTTAGGGAGCCTACAACGTGAGGCAGAGGCAAGCGGGAGTCCAGAGCAGCAGCAGCAACAGCAACAACTGCAACAGATGGAGGTGGGACCTGGCGGGGGAAGTGGGGGTAAGAAAAAGGGTAAGGGGGGACGCAAAAATAAGGCAGGAGGCATTGGTGGAGGTGGTGGTAATGGTGGTGGAAAAGGGGGGGAGTTAATTAGCGCAGGCAGCTCAGGGAGTGTGAAAGAGGTGCCACCTTTTCCCCATGTGGAAGAATCCACTGCAGAAAGGAGTGGGATAGCTGGTGCTGCTGCTGCTGGTACAGAGGGCAGTGGGAGTGAAGTTTGGAGAGGGGGGTTGGATGCCAGGGTGGCCGAGATGGAGGTGCTGCTGAGCAAGGTCACGCTGCAGCTGCAGCAGCAGCAGCAGCAACAGCAAAGCGGAGGTGACATCTCTTTGACGCATACGGCGACATCACCACCCCAGCCAACGTACACCCCACAGCAAGGACTGACTGCGTTTGAAGGGGGACAAGGGTGTGGAAATGGAGCCGGCGTGTTAGTGGAAAACAGTGCACCTGCTACGTTTCAGTCTGTGCTGGAGGCGTGTGTGGCGCAGCAGGCATTGGACACACACGCAGCTGCTGTGGATGTGGAGGCGCTGCAGCAAATGTGCAAGGTCTTGACGGCCTCACTGGACGCGCTGCACAGCTGCAGTCTTGGTGCGCGCGTGTGTATGGTTTGTGTGCGTGCGTGCATGGTTTGTGAATGCTTTGTTAATGGCCTCATTGGGGGTGTTGCACAGCCGCAGTCAAGGTGCACGCAGGTATGTGTGGTGTGTGGTGTGTGTATGTGTGTGCATGCATGGTTTGTGAATGCTTTGTTAATGGCCTCACTGGGGGCGTTGCACAGCCGCAGTCAAGGTGCACGCGGGTGTGCATGTTTGTGTATGTGTGCGCATGCGTGGTTTAAGTATGCTTTGTTAATTGTTAATGGCCTCACTGGGGGCGTTGCACAGCCGCAGTCAAGGTGCACGTGCGTGTGTGTGTTGTGTGTATGTGTGCGCGTGCGTGCGTGCGTGGTTTGTGTATGCTTTGTTAATGGCCTCACTGGGGGAGTTGCACAGCCGCAGTCAAGGTGCACATGCGTGTGCATGGTGTGTGTGCGTGGTTTGTGTATGCTTTGTTAACGGTCTCGCAAGGGGCGCTGCGTAGCTGCCGCCAAAATGTTATGTGAGTTGTGCGTGGGCGTGTATATATGTGAGCATTCTTTGTTTTGCGCTCAATGTTTTGACACGTGTCAAGACAACATTGCTGTGATTGCTCGGAATTGGCGTATGCAGTGTCCCTCACGGGTTGCCTGCACGACCCTATTTATATAGGATCGTGCAGGACAATTACGCTGGCGGATTTCGCCTAATTAATTAGGCGAAATCCGACCCAATTCCGACTCTCCGAGCGAACCTTGCCTCGCGAATAGCGGGGCTATTCGCTCGGACGGACGCAAAAATCCGAGCGCTATGCATGCAGCTGAATCTTCTGTGTTGTGTTTGCAGTACCAGGGCAGCAGCAACAGCTGCAACAGGACCAGGACCAGCAGCAGCAGCAGCAACAGCAGCAGCAGGAGTTAGAGAAGGAGCTGCACGATTTGAGGCGTCAAGTTTCGGAGCTACAGGCTTCCATGGTGACGAGCGAGGAAGAGGCCAGAGGACTGAAGGCTAAGTGAGTAGTAGGCTTATCGCCACAGAATTCCGACCTTGCATTGTTCGTCCCTGCAAATTTCTGCTTCGGGCTAAGACCCAGGTGACGGACTTTTTACCAGGCCTCTTACTATGAGCGTGACGCTGATCAATGACACCTTTTTTCTTTGAACCCTGAAGCCCGTGGGGTGAGAAAAACCTTTGTTAATTGTCTTTGCTTTAAAATGCTGCATCATAAAATTGTTTCGTATCGCACCAGAAATAATACTGGAATGTTTCTATTGGGAAGCATTATACTGCTTTTTGGTGAAATTCTCAGAGGCTGGAGGGCCAAGAGCCGGGTGAATAGGAAGCTTTCCAAATTTGTAGTTCATAGTGTTTGAAGGTAAACAAACTGTGAAGTAAAGATTGGTTGCAAAGAAGACTTTCACTTGGTTCTTCCACAAAGCATTGTGTTACCCAAATCGTGGCCAGAAGTCCTAAAAAGAGACTTCCTCTTCTGCTGTCGATCTTTTGGTATAGTCTATTATGTACAATGCTCAGAAGGTCTGTGGTCTGAAGACCAAGTGCTGCTCCATACTTTCCACGTGTAGTGTTTCTTCATCCGTCCCTCAAACCAAGAATACTCAAAAAGCCTGCGCAGCGAAGGCTTCTGTGTGACTTTTAAGTTTGAAACAGAGGGACCTATCCCACTCTGCATGACTTACCTTCCATTGGAACGCTTCATGCAAGGCTCGGTGAGGCGGTGCAATGGAAGCTGCCTTTGCTTTGTAGCAGATGTCTCAACAGCAGGCTTTAGAGGGCGAGGGCAACACGTGCAAACACAGATGTGACGCCCGTAGATGATTTTAGCTGTGGTTTCATCTTTTGGTTTGCTCCGAAAGGCCCGAAAGGCTCAGTGAGATTGGGTGTGACAGCTGGTGAGCACAGGAGCCCTGTCATTTAATCTACTTTCGTTAGCTGTGTCATTTCCTATAATGACTGTACTCCTGCAGGCTCAACGAGATGGGGCGTGACAGCTGGCGAGCACAGGAGCTTGACGCGGCAGTGGAGGAGCTACAGGAGGTGTGTGTATGTGTAGCGTGTGTGTAGCGTATTGTGTTTGCGTGTGTGTGTGTGTGTGTGTGTGTGTGAGAGAGAGAGAGAGAGAGTGAATGTGTGTGTGAGCTTGTGGGTGTGGGTGTGAGCGCAGGTGTATTTGTTGCATGGGTGCAGGTGTGTATGTGGATTGTGTGTAGGGTTGGCCAGAATCGTATACATACACCACCATGACCGTATATGGTGATTTCCCTGCCAGAAGTACCGTATATACACCGTACATTTATGGTTCTGACCAACCCTATTTGTGTGTGCAGCTTCATCCAGCTCCCTTGCTTCACACGTCGCACATCACACATCATGATTGCTGTGTGTGCAGGAGTTGCGTGAGAAATCGGCCCAGCTGAGGGATGTCCTGATGCAGCTTGAGCAGGAGAAGCTGCAACAGCAGCAGGTGCAAGTGAAGACGGACAAAGAGCAGCAGCAACAGCAGCAGCAGCAGCAGCAGCAGCACCATCACCAACCTGAAACGGGGCTGGACTTGGAGCGCAAGGTGGTTGAAATGGAGGCCCAGGTCGCCAGCATGGAGCTTCAAGTGCAGCAGCTCCAAGAAAAGGTGTGCGTGGGTGTGTGTGTCTGTGTGTGTGTCTGTGTCTTATGTCCGCTTCCTTTTGTGCGCGTAGCCAAAATGGAGGCCCAGGCTGCCATCATGGAGCTTTGAGTGCAGCAGCTGCAAGAGAAGGTGTGTGCGCATGTGTGTGTGTGCGCGCGTGTGTGTGTATGCGTGTGTGTGCAGAATGTGCTTTGTGGTTGCTTCTCTGTGTGCATGTGGCTTTACACGGACACACACAAAGAGCTGGAGATGCAACAGCTCTGAGCAAAGGTGTATCATGGCAAAATGTGAATCATGCGTGTTTGGTTCGTCCTCAACCTTGCAATTACAGATCAGAAAATCCGTTGCGATCACCAGTGTGGAAACCAGTGTTTGTACAGAGGCTCTAGAATTCATCTCCTCCAAACAATAGCTTTGCAAATACGCACACACGCAGCCACAGACTACGCAGACAGCTGAAGGAATAGGAAAGCAATCCAGAGCAGGCTAATTAATGACCAAATTGTAACCATTGGTCTATCTTACACACCACCAGGCACACTCACAACACACACATGCACAAGGAGACAGTGATGTTGCATTCATTCATGTAGCAACAGAAGGGCAGGCTGAACGAAATTGAGGGATTCACAACACACACGTACACAACACACGCGTACCCACGTACACACACGTACACACGTACACACGTACACACGTACACACGTACACAACAAACGCGTACACACGCAGATTGAGCAGCAAGCGACAGTGGAGAGTGGACTAAGGGAAGTGCAATCCAGGGAGCACCTCCAATCGGTCCAGGATCTGTCCCACATGCGCGAATCCGCACACGAGGCCGCTCAGGCACTTCAGCAGCAGCTTGCAGAGCTAGCGCAACAAGTGAGTGCATGCGGGAGGTGTTTGCTCCAGTGCAAGCTTGAGCACACAAAACAAACACACACATGACGTGTGTGTGTGCGTTCAAATGCGCTCGTCCACTTAAAAAGTAGCACAGTGCATCCACACACGCCAAAGCACACATGTGTATGCATTTTCACGTACACATGCAGATTCACACACACACACCTAAATTTGCACGTGTGAAGTAAATAGCCTCTCAAATGCATGCACACTATTCCACATGCATGAGCAAGTGCATGCACATACACACACAATTTGCACTCACACACACGTACGCACACACATACACACACACTCATACACACGTACACACACAGCACCAAGAGTTGGATGGGAGCTACAAAGAGCTACAGGCCAGCTATGAGGAACTGCAGCAGCAGCAGCAGCAGCAGCAGCAGCAGCAGCAAAATTCTCCTACAAATACGCCCACGCACGGCGATGTGTCAAATCCTGCAAGCACTGATGGACCAAATTCTGAGCAGGCTCCCTCTGTGGGAGTGGATGCTGGTCAAGAACAGGTGCATGTTGTGGGGAACCCTTGTGACCCTTTTACACTCCAGGTGCATGTTTATCGCGTTATTTTAATGTTTGTTTGTGTATGTGTCTGTGTCTGTGACCGGGTTGATTGTGTACGTGTTTGTAGGTTTGTGTGTGTATGTATGTATGTGTGTGTACATAAGTGTGAAGTGTGTGCGTGAACTTGTGGGTGTGTGCATTAAGCGTGACTAAGGTGGGGTGCAAGGAGTGTTGCATTATGGGTACGTGCATGATATTGAAACACACATGCGTGTACGTAGTAAGAGGCACAAGTGTGGGTATGTGCATGATATTGAAACACACATGCGCGTACGTAGTAAGAGGCACAAGTGTGGGTATGTGCATGATATTTAAACACACATGTGTGTACGTAATAAGTGGCACACATGCGCGTACGTAGTAAGAGGCACAAGTGCAGCAACCACCTGCAGAAGAGTTCCACATGCGCGTACGTAGTAAGAGGCACACATGCGCGTACGTAGTATGAGGCACAAGTGCAGCAACCGCCTGCAGAAGAGTTTCAGCACAGACATCTACATGCACACACATGAAGGCACAAGAACACACGCTAACGTGTGCACGTGTACACACGTACGCACACATGCATGCACATGCACGCTTTCATACATGTACACACACATACACGCATGTAAACACACACAGGCCTCTCAGTCACGTGTACAACAGCTGCTGGAAGAAAATGCACGTCTGCAGCACGAGCTCACAGACACAAAGCGCCGGGTGCTGCAGGCGGCAAAGCGTAAGATCGCTGAGCACGCTGGGGCAATAAAGGTATTGGTGGTGGTGTATATGTGATTGTGTGAGTGTGTACGCACAGCCATTACTTGGGCGATGAAAGTAGGTGGTGCTTTTTTTGTGTGTGCTGCACATGTGTGTGTATGTGTGTGTGCATTGCTGGTGCAGCTTTGGGCTCAAAGGAAAGGCAGTATAGCATGCTAGGCCAATTGGTGGTGAGATGCTTGACTATTATCGAGATTAGGGTGTGCGTCTACCTTACCTTAGTGCAGCCATGCAGCTGCGCAATTGGCTGTATTTGCAGCAGGTTTTGTGCATGTGCTGTGTGTGCAGCAGGCTGTGTGTATTCGTTGTCTGTGGCGCTGGTTAATTGCATGTGCTGTGTGTGCATGTGCTGTGTGTGCATGTGCTGTGTATGCAACAGGTTTATTTGCATGTGCTGTGTGTGTGCAGCAGGCTGTGTGTATTCGTTGATATGGCGCTGTTTTTGTTTTGCATGTGCTGTGTGTGCAGCAGGCTGTGTGTAATTGTTATATATGGCGCTGTTTTTTTGCATGTGCTGTGTGTGCAGCAGGCTGTGTGTATTCGTTGTATGTGGCGCTGTTTTTTGCATGTGCTGTGTGTGTAGTGTGCAGCAGGCTGTGTGTATTTGTTGTATGTGGCGCTGGTTTTTTGCATGTGCTGTGTGTGTAGTGTGCAGCAGGCTGTGTGAATTCGCTGTATGTGGCGCTGTTTATTTTTTGCTTGTGCTGTGTGTACAGCAGGTTGTGTGCATGTGTGCAATATGCTGCATGTGCAGGAAACAAGGAAGAATAACTACAGGCGGCAGAGATCACTCCCGTCTTGGTTCGGTTATTAAAGCAGCAGTTTGTGTCTTTGAAAAGGGTCTGTGTTGTTGTGTATGTGTGTGCGATGGGCTGTCGGTGCGGTTGGCTGCTTGTGCTTTAGGTTACTTTAATGTGTGTGTTGCTAAATCCCAATGCGTGTCTTTCACACATTGGGAGAGTAAAAGAGGAAAGAATACAACCACACCGGTGCAGGTATGAAGGCATAGAGAGAGGGGACATTGTGTGTTTTAATAATTTTAATGATGTTTGGGACGGGAAAACGCGTTGCAAACAGAGTTGTGTTGCAAAGAGGGGGGGGCGTCCTGCTGTGCATCCACTGGTGTGCATCCACTGCTGTGCATCCACTGATGTGCATCCACTGATGTGCATCCACTGGTGTGCATCCACTGCTGTGCATCCACTGCTGTGCATCCACTGCTGTGCATCCACTGCTGTGCATCCACTGCTGTGCATCCACTGCTGTGCATCCACTGGTGTGCATCCACTGGTGTGCATCCACTGCTGTGCATCCACTGGTGTGCATCCACTGGTGTGCATCCACTGCTGTGCATCCACTGCTGTGCATCCACTGCTGTGCATCCACTGGTGTGCATCCACTGCTGTGCATCCACTGCTGTGCATCCACTGCTGTGCATCCACTGCTGTGCATCCACTGCTGTGCATCCACTGGTGTGCATCCACTGGTGTGCATCCACTGGTGTGCATCCACTGCTGTGCATCCACTGATGTGCATCCACTGGTGTGCATTCACTGATGTGCATCCACTGGTGTGCATCCACTGGTGTGCATCCACTGCTGTGCATCCATTGGTGTGCATCCACTGCTGTGCATCCATTGGTGTGCATCCACTGGTGTGCATCCACTGGTGTGCATCCACTGGTGTGCATCCACTGGTGTGCATCCACTGCTGTGCATCCACTGGTGTGCATCCACTGCTGTGCATCCACTGATGTGCTACCACAGTTGAGATATGATGTGCACGGGCATTAGCATCAGAGCAGACACAGATATACACCCCCCTAATCATACCAGGATATGATGTTTGCTTAAATGCCACGTATGGATCCCTCGGTGTAAGTAAGCCAATGCATATAAACACAAAAACTCACACGCAACACACGCGCCTCATGTTGCCTTCCCAACAAGGCTATTGGGATCTGTCTCTGTACCTACTTTCAGGATTTGGAGGAAAAGCTAGCCCAGACTTTGAAGCAAGTCGAGGAGGCCAGCGGTCTACGAGAGCAGCTGCAGGCCTTGAAGGTGAGGTATGAGGTACAAACACAGAGATCAAATGGCACTGTTTTATACAGAGTCGTGTCAAGACGTCTGTTTATTTATTTTGTGTCAAGATGTCTATTTTGTTCCTTTACACGTGAACAAGTGAGAGGAAGAACACGAAGGAGGTTGTGTCTGCATGCTTTGATCAAATCGTGCGCCACCTGTACTAGTTGCAAGTTCATACACATCTAATTGTCGAGGATTCCAGCCGTCCCTTGTCTAGATTGTGGGCTGCCTGTCCTAGTTGCAAGTTCATACATCAGATTGTTGCTGAGGAGTCCAGCAGTCTCTTGTCTAGATTGTGGGCTGCCTGTCCTAGTTGCAAGTTCATACATCAGATTGTTGCTGAGGAGTCCAGCAGTCTCTCGTCGAGATTGTGGGCTGCCTGTCCTAGTTGCGTGTCCAGAAACAATTTCTCGCTGAGGAGCCCAGCTGTCCCTTGTCTAGATTGTGGGCTGCCTGTGCTAGTCGCATGTCCAGAGACGATGACTTGTTGAGGAGTCCAGCAGTCTCTCGTCATTGTGGGCTGCCTGCCCCAGTTGCGTGTTCATAAGCACCTATTTGTGGATGATTGCAAAATGCATGGACTACCAATGCGTTGTCTGTGTTTGCTGGTCTCTTCTTTTGGGCGCTGGGTCAGTGCTACAGTGGGCGTAAGAATGTGCAGTGAGTGTGTGTGTATGTGTGTTTGTGTGTGTGTGTGTGTGTGCGTGTGTGTGTGTCTGGCTTGCAAAGTCCACATGAGCGGACGAGGTGAAAAGTGGAAATCTATTTGGTGCTCCTGATTAACTAACGAAATAAGTTTTGATCTGCAGTCAGCTTTATTGTGTGAAGGTGTCATCGTCAAAGAAACACCAGCAGCCTATCACGAAGGCTTTCAGGGTAATCACGCCGTTTGATGGAGCATTCGTTTTGCGTTTTTACCAGCCACGCAAACAGGACCTGGGCAAGGCATAAGGGTTGGCCATAACCGTGTGTATATGCACCGTACATGACCGTATATATGGTAATCCCCCTGCTTTGAATACCATGTTTGTATGTGTATATGCTATCTGTATAGATTTGGCCAACCCTTCAAGGCAATCAATTCAAGGCAATCAAAACTCCTGGGTTTCCATGTGAAATGCTTTTGACGGTTAATGAAGTAAGAAAGCACGGCACGAAACACTCGAACACACATACACGCTGCAGGATTCTGCCCCAGAGCTCGATGCTTTGCGTTCAGAGAAGGCCGAGATGGCTCGACAGCTGGGGAGCCAGAGGAAGGAGATTGAGTCAGCGCAGGTCGGTGTTAAAGACACGCATGTAAAATAGAAAAGGGGTTGAGTAGGTGGCACAGGTCTGTGTAATCTAGGCACGTAATCGGAATGAAAGGAAAGTCGCTTCTTCTTCTTCTCTGAAGCCCTCATGAAGTGAGCAATTGCATGGAAGGCCTTGAAGCAGTTCGTAACAGCAAAGCTAAAGAGGATAAACATGCCTGAAGTAGTGACTGATGTTTAGTGCTCATAGGAGCCACAACTAGACCAAAGTTGGTGGGCATGATGCATTTTACGTGGCCTGCCGGAAGGTACCTCACTTGTCTGATGGTCCTGTCAGGATGACCGTAATTGCGGCTTGTGAAAGCTGCCACACCTGAAGATTTAAAAAGTACTTAGGCTCAATACGTGGTGCTGCTGGTTGAACTGCAGATCCTGACCAACTGACTCTCTCTGCATGCCACGACGAAGGCCACGACAAAGTCGCCGCAAGCCTCGCTGAATTATTTCAAGCCCTTTCACAGCATCAAAATGCTGCCCAGCCATGCCGACATGCACCTACCTCCGTGCTGCATTATTTGGGTCGCTGCTTTGACTGCCATCCCTGATTGTCTTACTGTCTGTACGTGCTGCTGCTGCCTTTTGGTGCTCCAGGTCTTGTTGAACGAGTACAAGTCCTTCGGCTCGCAACGTGAAGCTTCTGCGCAAGCGGCTTGCTCCAAGCTGGAGGCAGAACTGAAGCGCATGCAGGTGAATAATCTGGAGTGTGCTAGTTAGAGGGGGACTACGGGGCAACAATCCAGAAATGCTCCTAGATGCAAACTGACGTGACATTACCTAAATAGATGACTGATGGAGGTTTTGGATGACAACCTGCCAGAGGCAGATCAGATCGCGTGCTGGTGAATAGTCAGGAGTGTGTTTTTTCGGCGGATGTCGTGAGTCTAGGTCTAGGAATCTGCAGTTAAAGGGCTGGAAAGGGAAAGCGCGGTTCAGGCACCAGAGGTCGTGTGCCCTGCAAACAGGCCACACACAAAATGATGGGTTAAAGGAACAAGGTGAGGTGAAAGGCTCGAGGTGGGGTATAAGGCACGAGGTGGGGTATAAGGCACGAGGTGGGGTATAAGGCTCGAGGTGGTGTTAAAGGCACGAGGTGGGGTAAAGGCATGAGCAGGCTCGGTTACATCAGAATCTGACCTGGTTGTAAAAGTGTGGATAGCTCCCTGCGGTCAGCTGCATTTAAAATATAAAAAGAAAAAAACGTCTGTGTGCTTGTTCCTTAGGCTGTAACGTCATTCCCTGGTGTGTGGATTTACATCAGAGAGTATGACCTGCTTGTTAAACCAGCACCCTGTGGTCAGCCGGCATTCACATCATGATATACTGCAAAAACACACGTGCTTGTTTGCCCTAGGCTGTGACGTCATTCCCTATGGCTGTGTGTGGATTTGCATGTCCATCGTCAAGTTTGAATGAACTGAAGTAACCAAGAGGCGTGACCTCATTGTGCTATGTCCTTGCCTGTATCCTTTGCCCTGTCTTTTGTGTTTTGCAGGTCGAGTCGTTCAACCACCAGTGAATGCCCGCAGGTCATGGCTCGCTCTCATTTGTTGTTCTTTTTTCTTTCTGTTGACCGTGAAGTTGAACGAAGTTGAGCTGTGAGTCGCCTGGAGGCTTGATCACAATGTGTTCTGCCCTGACTCTTGCTTGTTGCCTTTTTTCTTTCTGATACAGGTTGACCGTGAAGGTAATCTGACTAGCCTGGAGGCTTGATCTTAATTTGTTCTGCCCTGACTCTTGCTTGTTGCCCTTTTTCTTTCTGTTACAGGTCGACGGTGAAGTTAATCTGGCTAGCCTGGAGGCTTGATCTCATTGTGTTTTGCCCTGACTCGTGCCTGACGCATTTTCTTTTGGATATATGCAGGTCGACCGTGAAGTCGAGCTGAGTAATCTGGAGACCCGTTTGCGTGAAAAGGAGCTGGAGAATGAGAGCTTGCACGTCCAGGTACGAGCGCATGCTGCACGTCCTGCACGTCCAGGTACGAGCACATGCTGCACTCGCATTCTGACGTGCTATGTTCATACTCACATACGCTCATATGCATCTGTTATAATCATACTCACGTACGCTCATATGTATTTGATAATGCACAATATAAAACACATACACTCACATGCAATCATACACACCTTCGCTCACATGCATTAGACGTGTGTCATACAATCATACTCACATACATGCACACACATATATATATATATATTATATATATGCACACAAGCACGCACATACACATACACATGCATGCACGCGCACACGTATGCACACATGCACACACTATTTGCTCAACACGCACACACAGACACACATACACAGACACACATACACACATACACACATACACACGCACACACACGCACTACATGCACACTACCTCTGCCGCAGATGTCCAAAGCACAGGCAGCGGCAGACGAGGCCCTCCGCGCCTCTACCACAGCAGCAACCTGCTCGGGAACTGAGCTGCAGACAGCACGCCAGGAAGCAGACCAAGCAAAAGCAGAAGCAGAGGTGTGTGTGTGTGTGTGTGTGCTAAAGTGTCTTTGTGTCTAAAAGTGTGTGTTTGTTTTGTGTGTGTGTGTGTGTGTGCGCGTTTGTGTTTTGTGAGTGCTTGCGCCTTGCGCACACAGGCGCTAACAGAATGGTTTGAGAAAGACATAATTTATTGCTGCATACTTTAGATGGTGCACACAAAGACGTACACACAAAGAAACACACACACACACATACACACAAAAACACACATACACACACGCCAGTGATGTGCGCAGTAGTGAGTTACCAACAGCAGTGTGTGTGGGTGTGCATCCAACACAGGTGCTGACCAAGTCGTTGGAGGGGGAGCGCACAAAGCTGGCCCGTGCGCTGGAGGAGGCCAAGAAGCGTATGGCCAAAGCCAGCAAGGGGCAGCACGCTGCGGAGGTGGCTGCTGCAGAGGTGCGTAGGGATGTCTTAGGTGTGACTAGTTGCTTTTCAAGGGACTGCTTTGGAGGAGGCTAAGGAGTGTTTGGCCAAAGCCAGCAAGGGGCAGCACGCGGCAGCGGTGGCTGCTGCAGAGGGAGACGTAGGGGTGTTCTGAAAGAAAAGAAAAGAAACACTACGCAGGCAGCTTAAAGCTCCCTGCATCAATTACTGATAAGTAAGGAAAAGGAGACACATTGGCCCGGGATGTTCTGGGTATAGCTGGGTATTCAAGTGGATGGAGTGGGGTGCAATGTTGGAGGGACTGCTCTGTATGTATGTATTGGTTGGAGGGACTGCTCGGTATGTATGTATTGGTTGGAGGGACTGCTCTGTATGTATGTATTGGTTGGAGGGACTGCTCGGTATG